>P_A23_Liq_2_FmtDRAFT_1000061_pt1 | contig 23652 bp, 17 predicted proteins | sample PonA232FremontCA_FD_10599 | JGI IMG/M metagenome (IMG submission 10599) | reverse complement strand
CGGATTCTGCTCGTCTTGGATAATTTCTCATCGCACGTCTGTGCACATACGCGAGAACGTGCCCACGAACTCGGGATCGACCTCGTCTTTCTCCCGATCGGCTCACCACACCTCAACCCAATTGAGTCGATCTGGAAGAGTCTCAAATGGGAATCGTCGCCCCTGATCGTGGAGGGCGCGGCTGAATACCGCGTCCTCCTCGATGAAATCTTCACAAAATTGACCGACCAGCTGAGTTTCGCAAGCTCTTGGATCGAAAATCATCTCAACGAATTCATTCAGAAGTTACGTTAATCACTACCGCCCCCGAAGCTCGGTGTGAGAAGTCCGAGACCGCCCTTATTCCAGAGTGTGGCCCACCGACTCCCGGTTGATTGAGACATTCCAACATCGTCAGCTGCGTCTTCCAGCGTTGCACCCTTATCCAGCCGTTTGACGAAGGTGAGCCGCTTGCTCACCTTCTCGCTGTCAGTCTGTGTGAGCAAGCGGTCGAGATCGTCCTCACTGAGATGTCGGACGATCTCTTTCTCTCGTCCAGTCATCACCCTACCCACGCAGAGTACACCCAATTCTTCTGTGAACTACTAAAGGCGCAGGTATTCTCCTCGTCTCTGTATAATATATTCCGGAGATCGATCTTAAACCGTTATTTCGGACCGATTATATTCAATGAGGAGAGAATCCCGCCATTCACCGTGGGCGAGGATGTCACGCAGGAGCACAGTTGAGTTGTACATAGCCTGTTTCGGTAGTTGCATCACGCAGTCGGTTTTTTACTGTATTCATTTTCCGTATATTATATACAGTGAACAGTTTGTGTCAATCTCACNGTGGTCACAAGAGGCTTCCAACAGAATCAGCTCATTCATTACAGACATAGCGGTGTAGCGAAGTGGTGTCCTTTTCACCCGTGACCGACGATTGTTGCATAGAAAATGACCACTCGTAGTCGCACTCGCGGGACATTAACACTCGCGACACGGGGGTCTGATCTCGCGCTCAAACAAGCGACGAGCGTTCAAGAGGCGCTCACAGATGAGCGCTATGAGGTTGACCTCATTGAAGTCGAAACGCGCGGTGATCAAATTCAAGATGAATTAATACATCAACTTGGCAAAACAGGTGCGTTCGTCCGTGCACTTGATAAGAAGGTCCTTGATCCCACGGCTGAGGCTGATGCTGCAGTTCACTCAATGAAGGATATGCCAACGGACAGTCCAGATGATCTTGTTGTTGCTGGTATTCCACAACGAGCACCACCAGGTGACCTCTTGATTACGACTGATGGGCAGAGATTGTCTGATTTACCGAGTGGGGCTACGATTGGAACATCATCACTTCGTCGGCAAGCGCAGTTGCTTGATCAACGTACGGATATTACCGTTGAACCACTGCGGGGGAATATTGACACACGAATTGAAAAGCTACTCGCACCATCGCTGCAGACTGAGCATGAACAGCGTATTGAGGCTGAGCAGGGTGAGATAACCAATACAGAAAACGCAGGGAGTGACGATGAAGATATAGATAGAGATGAAACGGATAAAGAGCTTCCTGAGTTTGAACAGTCAATTGAGGAGTGGTTCAATGAACTCTCTGAAATTGAGCGACGAGCGCTCGAACGATCGGTCGAAACAGAATATGATGCGATTGTTCTCGCAGAAGCCGGACTACAGCGATCAGGGCTTATACATCATATTGAGTATGTCCAACTTGATACAACAACCTTTGTGCCAGCGCCAGGGCAGGGCGCAATTGCCATTACCACACAAGGAGAAGCAAATGCAACAGCACAGATTCGAGAAGCAATTGATCACCCACGAACACGTGTCGAGACAACCGTTGAACGAACAGTGCTGGCTGAATTAGGAGGTGGATGTATTGCACCAATTGGTGTTCATGCAACGCTACAAGGTGAATACGTCCATGTAGCTGCACAAGTCTTCGCAAGTGACGGGACAGAAACCGTTGATGGGAGTCGTAACCTTCCAGTTGATGCTCATGCAGACGCAGCCGCTCAATTCGCTAACAAACTTGCAGATCGCGGTGCTGATGAACTGATTGCTGCTGCACGGGTTGCTGCAGATGAGAGTAGCAATACGGAATCAACGGGAGAGTGAGATCACATGAGTGATGAGATTGATACTGACACTGGTACTGTCTATCTAGTTGGAAGTGGTCCGGGAGATCCGTCATTACTGACAGTGAAAGCAACAGAGCTGATTGAAACCGCGGATATCGTATTACACGACAAGCTCCCTGGACCAGCAATTATTGAGTCAATTCCTGAATCGAAGCGGGAAGATGTTGGCAAGCGTGCTGGTGGTGAACGAACGTCACAAGAGTACACAAACCATCGATTAGTCGAACTTGCGGAAGCTGGTAAAACCGTTGTGCGATTGAAGGGTGGTGATCCATTTGTTTTTGGTCGAGGTGGTGAAGAGATAGAGCATCTTGCTGCTTCGGACATTCCATTTGAAATCGTTCCGGGGATCACATCTGCTATTGGTGGTCCAGGAGTTGCTGGAATTCCAGTAACACATCGTGAGTATGCATCATCAGTCTCGTTTGTTACGGGTCATGAAGATCCCACAAAGGATGAGTCCGCTATTGACTGGGGAGCACTTGCAGCGACTGGTGGAACAATTGTTGTCTTGATGGGCGTTGGAAAGCTTCCGGCATATGCTGCCGAATTACAGGACGCTGGAATGGATCCAGAGACACCAATTGCACTTGTCGAGCAAGCAACACGACCATCGATGCAAGTAGCGGTAGGGACACTTGAAACAGCAGTAAATGTCCGCGATGAAGTTGGGATTGAACCACCGGCGATTACTATCATCGGTGAGGTAGCCACAACACGCGAACACGTTTCGCACTGGTTAGAACAGACGCCACAGCATTATTTTGAACAGATCAATACTGATGAGGATTCATAATGGTAGATAATAAGATAAACTGGAGACGATCCCCGCAGGTCGGCGTATTTCGGCCTAATGATGAACGTATGGTCACTGCGGTTGAGCTACTTGAAGAGTATGGAATCACACCCATTCCGGACCCGATGTTATCGGTTGAGCCGACCGGCACAATCCCCGAGATAGACACCGTATCAGACGCATCGCCATTTGTTGTGTTGACCAGTAAAACTGGTGTTGAGATTCTCGCAGACGCTGGGTGGAATCCCACCGTGGCAACATTGGTATGCATTGGACCACGGACCGCCGCTGCAGCCCGCGATGTTGGATGGACTGTAGATATAATCCCAACAGAATATTCCTCGCAAGGGTTAGTTGATGCACTCGCAGATCAAGTAACAGACCGGTCAGTTATTATTGCACGAAGCGATCACGGAAGTGAGACACTCATTGATGGATTAGATGCAGCCGGAGCGGCTGTCACGGAGACGGTCCTTTATAAACTTGTGCGACCCGATGGGACCGGACAATCGACGGTGATGGCTGCTGGTAATGAATTGGATGCAGTTTGTTTTACATCATCGCTGACAGTTGAACACTTTCTCTCGGCTGCCGCAAACAGAGAGCTCCGTGAAGAAACGATTATGGGGCTTAATAATGCTGTTGTTGGGACAATCGGAGAGCCGACTCGAGAAACAGCCCAGGCACATGGAGTTCGGGTCGATGTAACGCCAGCAGATGCAACATTCGAGCATCTTGTTGAGGCTGTCGTGAATGAGCTTCAAACAGGACAGTTGTCATCAGATATCGATGAGACAGACGTTGCAGATAATAAAACGGAGTCTGTCGAGAGCTACGATGATAGGCAAGTCTGAATTATTCCGTCCAAATGTATCATGTGTATGCAGAGCGTGAATGCTGATACCGATACTAGTCCAATCATCAACGTAACACATGAATGACCCGTATCGACCCGTGAGTGTCACAGTCGGCATTGTGAGCATTGTTATTGGTGGGATTATAGTCGCGATGTCGATTGGTTTCTCGAGTATTTCAGCAGGTGGAATACTTGATGTGGTCAGTATTGGGATAATTGAGTGGGGCAATGGAGATACTGTAATTGCACTAAACGTTAGTGTTGGTAGTATGCTGGCAATCGCAGGAGTCTCGTTATTGACTGGACGAGGGCGGGCAATAGCCGTCTCTGCAGGGACAGGTGTTTGTATCATATCACTAACTGGACTTGCATTGTATCCAACATCCTCACTCACACCCCCGCCACGTGCATTAGTGCCGCTTGGTGTGGTTGGACTTATTGCTATGCTCAGTGGAACATCGCTTAATGGTCTTCAAAACCATGATGGGTGAAAGTGCTTTGATTTAGGGTTTACGCAATATTAGCAGGATCAAAAAGAAGCCCCCTTTCCCTCAAGGGGCAACCCCGGTCAGGTAAGCAGGTAAAATGATGATGAATCGCTCGACACTTATTCAACATTTTCGAGGTGGAGTCCCCTTCCTCAAGGGTTGAACCGTAGGTGAGTGAGTGGGGTGGGGTCGTTGACCTGTTAATTAGATATACCATAGCAAAGGACAGATAATACGTATGAGAGATAGGGGCGGGAATTGCATACGGCAACATAAATAGATGGCTGCTAGGTAATTATTGTTGTATGTCAGATAATGAATCAGAGCCTGGATTTGAAACGCGAACATTACACGCTGGGCAGGAGCCTGACCCAACGACTGGTGCTCGAGCACCGCCATTATACCAGACGACCTCATACGTTTTTGACGACGCCGATGACGCTGCACAGCAGTTTGCATTAGAGAAAGAGGGGTATATTTACTCGAGATTAATGAATCCAACAGTCGCGACTTTGCAGGAGCGACTGGCGTCATTGGAGGGTGGTATTGGTGCGGCTGCAACCGCATCGGGAATGGCTGCGCTTGATCTCGCGACATTTCTTCTTGCATCGGCTGGAGATAATATTGTGACCGCATCGTCGCTGTACGGCGGAACATACACATACTTCACGCATACCGTTGAGCGACGTGGTGTCTCGGCCCGGTTTGTCGACACACTTGCATATGATGAGTATGCTGAGGCAATTGATGATGATACCGCATACGTTCACATTGAAACGATCGGGAATCCAGCGCTTGTGACACCAGATATTGAACGAATTGCTGATATCGCTCATGAGCATGACACACCATTGTTTGTTGATAATACGTTCGCAACACCTGCACTGTGTCGCCCAATCGAACATGGTGCTGACCTTGTTTGGGACTCAACGACAAAGTGGATACATGGAGCAGGAACGACAGTCGGCGGTGTACTCATCGATGGTGGGTCGTTCCCGTGGGGTGAACATCCAGAGAAATACCCCGAGATTGGTGCATCAAATCCTGCATATCACGGTGTGAATTTTGCAGAACGATTCGGTGATGCCGCACTGACATACGCCGCGATTGCCCGTGGACTTCGAGATCTTGGGAATGCACAGTCACCGTTTGACGCATGGAACACACTTGAGAAACTAGAATCACTACCGATGCGGATGGAGCAGCACTGCACAAACGCAATGGCTGTTGCAGAGTTTCTTGATTCACATGAGGCAGTTTCATGGGTTAACTATCCAGGTCTTACAGATCATGAGACGCATGCAGAAGCAACATCATATCTTAAGGGTGGGTATGGTGGGATGATCACATTTGGACTTGATGCTGGATATGAGGCTGCACGAGATACTGTCAATAATGTTGAACTCGCGTCACTGCTTGCAAATGTTGGTGATGCAAAAACACTCGTGATTCATCCCGCATCAACGACACATCAACAATTAACTGAATCTGAACAGGAGGCTGCTGGAGTGACGCCTGATATGGTCCGACTTTCTGTTGGGATTGAAAATGTTGATGATATTATTGCTGACCTTACACAAGCAATTGATACTGCAACCGCGTGAGCGTCAGTAGGCATTATGCGACTGTATCGAAAAGGCAAAGCCAAAATATCTATTGATATACTTGCTCTTAGCGCATGGGATAAAAAAGCGAATAGAACGCAGCCGAGATTCAAAACAGTGTATGCGAGCGTGATTGCTCGGGTGACGCAGTCTTAATATAATATATTTATATAAAATAAAAATAGAGATTGATCGCATCGGTAGCTTCAGGAGAGAGAGTATAGTATATTGATCTGAACAATGATTGAGACTATACTGGGGCAGAATCAATGCATCAGCTATTGCAACGGGACGGCGCATAGATATAGTATGTTCACAATTAATTCATTAGATCGCTGACTGTGGTCGAAGTATTGCTCTTTATTGGGGTCGGCGTTGCAGTCTTTGTAGGATTTAATATCGGTGGGTCTTCAACAGGAGTTGCATTTGGTCCTGCAGTAGGTAGTGGACTTGTCTCAAAGCTCTTTGCAGCCGGATTGATGACAACATTTGCACTTATCGGTGCATGGACGGCTGGTCGAGAAGTAATCGAAACAATGGGCGGACAGATTGTTCCACGGAGTCAGTTCACGCTTGCAGCGAGTGTTGCTGTGTTATTCTTTGTCGGAATAGCACTACTCATTTCGAATACATTTGGGGTTCCCGCATCAACATCAATGACCGCCGTCGGCGCAATCGCTGGACTTGGCGTTGCCTCAGGAACGCTCAACGAAGCGGTGATGCTTGAGATTGTTTCATGGTGGATTGTTGCACCGGTGCTTGCATTTTGGATATGTGCAGTCGTTGGGCGATATCTCTATCCATATCTTGATGCGCGACTCAAACTTAATCGCTCGCCAGGACCCCTTATTACTCTTGACCGCAGTGGGTCTATCCCATGGATTCGTCGAGGACCGAACACCTCGAATCGAGAGCTTGGCAGTGTTTGTTTAGTTATCATTATTGCATGCTATATGGCATATTCTGCAGGTGCATCAAATGCAGCAAATGCTGTTGCACCGCTTGTTGGGAATGGGTCAGTGTCGATGAATATCGGAATCATCCTAGCCACCGGAGCAATTGGATTCGGAGCATTTACGATTGCGCGTCGAACCCTTGATACAGTTGGTAATGATCTCACCGAACTACCGATTTTAGCTGCGCTTGTTGTCGAAACTGTTTCTGCATCGGTTATCGCCATCCTTTCAATATTGGGTATTCCGGCGAGTCTGGCAGTCTCAGCGACAATGTGTATTGTTGGGCTTGGATGGGGTCGAGCAACGCGGACAGTCACAATTGGCGATGCAATCGGTGGAGAAAAGCCAGAGATGTCGGTAAACGCATTGACTGCTGAGACTGACACAAGCGTTCCAGACGTAGGTGAGGAATCATCTCAAGAACTCACTAATCAAACATTATTTGATCCTGGAACAACCGGTCGTGTGATTTTCTTTTGGCTTTTGACGCCATCAGTGTCAGCGGCTGCATCGTATGCATTATTCAGCTTCATGCCATTATGACATCCTTGCCCGCGGTAAACGGCGGGATTCTCTCGATGATTAAAGATATGACTCAGCACTTAGATAAGACTGCGTGTGGATTATGATTCAGTATCAGTTGGTTATATTATGAGTCCTCGCGATCTATTCTATATTGCGAATACATACGCAGGGTATATTATAGCTATTTAAATATGGAATTTCTGTTATTTTTGAAGCGACATGTCTGAATATGAAAGATGATTATGAGATAGACCCAAACTAATGAATCAGATATGAAGATAGAAGTGAGCATTTGTGTCAATACAATATTTTAAAATAGCTCAATCTCTATGTTGTCTGTTGATTACGGGCAAAAAATAAGAATAGCGCGTACAGTCATGTGTGTACCAGGCACGATCGTCTGATTTCACCCGTAGACGGTGGCATTATGACGAAATCAGCAAACAATAAACTCTAATGCCATGGCGCACATGTACTATATTGATGGCAACCGTAGAATATCTGAATTACGAGAGTCTTAACGACAAGGGATGGGAGATGGATGACGAGGACCTTTTCGAGAAGGCTGCTGATTCCGATCTCGGCGATGAGGATTACGGATCACTTGAAGTAAACGAGGGCGAGTATATTCTTGAAGCCGCAGAAGCACAAGGATACGATTGGCCATTTTCCTGTCGCGCGGGCGCGTGCGCAAACTGTGCTGCAATTGTGACAGAAGGGGAAATCGACATGGATATGCAGCAGATTCTTTCCGATGAGGAAGTCTCTGACAAGAACGTTCGGCTAACGTGTATTGGATCACCAGCGGCCGACAGTGTCCAGATTGTCTATAATGCAAAGCATCTCGATTATCTTCAAAACCGCGTCATCTAAACGACGGTATATGTAGGTGCGTTTGATAGATAGTTGCTATTGAACGCCCAACGTCACTAATTATACAAGAGTCAAGGAGAATACCTGCGGGTTTAGCCGCAGGATGAATCCGACACCTCGGAGGAAATCTGCGCTGCAATAGCCACGCTGAGATTCGATACTCCATAGCTTGAAGCGATAGGCAAGCCTGTCTATAGATAAGAATCAGATCGGGAATAGGGCAGGGCGATTCCATTCAGTCCGACAATGGCGACCTGTCCGCCCCGAGCAACCAGACCGTAATCGGAACCAGTCAGGTGAACGGTCGGTTCATACAATGAACCGATGCAGATGCAGATGCAGTGCCCGACTGCTTGAAGACACTGCAGAAAGTAACTCCGAGTCCGTCGAAATCTGCCAGACTCCCCAAGGCAAAACCAACTCCGGGAGTCCGAACACGATGGAGGCTAGGAGTACCAGGGCTAAGATGTGGCACTCCCAGCAGTCCCACTCTCCCCGCTACAGTCCGTGAACCCCACGGATTCTCACCGTGCCGGGGTTCGGTGGAACTGCAAACCTGCAATCTCCAACGCTCACGCTCACGCTCAGGATTCCTCCGCGTTTGCGCGGAGGAGGATGTCAATTGGTGCAAATATAGTTTTTTACTGAAGCCGTCTTAACACTGAGTAGAGGTCCCAGAGTGCTTGTTCCACTCAACCCATAGATTGTACTGGAGGAGTATAGTTGACATCCTCCCCGCGCTGAAGCGCGAGGCTTTCTCCTCGATTCTCCGTAAGTAAGCGGGCACACACCACCCAATCACAAATAACATATGCGCATTGCTCATGATAATATTATATTTCAGCATGTAGCTGAGTCGAGAGCAATATGTGTGTACCCAATTACTCTTGTGAGTATTATCGTGTGCTATTCGTTATCTCAATTGCTCGAGCGCTTCAGCTGCTTCATTACTCGCGCGCAGGTGATCACGTGCACGGCGTGGGTCATCACTCGCAGCAGCAAGTTGTGCGTGACGGGTCAGTGCCTCATGTAGGGACTCAATCGCTGCTTGTCGAGTCGGACCATTCTCTGCTGGACGTTGTTCGGATGTGTTGGTATGCGCAGTACTATTAGCGTCGGCAACTGCAGTAGTATCATCATTACCATGACGGGATACACCAGTTTGAGTAGACGTCCTATCATCGTCTGATGCTGACTGCGATTGTGTTGAGTTCGATGTATTCGTTTGTACAGCTGTTTCAACTGGCTCAACGGTCGGCGATGTATCTGAGCGATCTACATTCGCAGATGATGCAGTATTAGTTTGATCTGCCGGGGAAGACTCTGGCGCAGCGGTTGCGTCAGCCTGTGTATGTGCTTCAGTGGATGGTTGATTATTTGCTTGCCCGTTTGATGATGAATTAGCGCTCGCGTTTTGACTATCATTATTTGAAGCAGCGTTGCCACCTGAATCCGACGCTTGTACCGAACCATTATCAGCAGCGCCACGTTCGGTATTCCGCGATTGACACGTCGGGCAGAACTCCTGACCCTCATAACGGAAGATGGGCGATCCACATGTCTCACAATGAGCATTCGTCATTGTTGCCCCCTTTAGTAGGAGTTCGCTCATCTGCTGCGTCTCCGCCCGCCGGTCGGCATTTTTTTCATACTTCTCTCGGAGTCGCTCTCGCTCTGCCTCTTCGTCGAAATCGCTCACACTGATAAATAAAGTATGCCACATCGAAAAATCCACCGGGGTCACATTGAGTGAATAATTCGACAATCAACGAAGCTAATATCGACAATAGAGACCATATATTATCAAATTCGAAGTCTTTAATCGCTTTCCACATGTCCATGTACGTGATATGACGAAAGTCAGTGTCGTCGGTGCTGCTGGGACAGTTGGTGCTGCCGCAGGATACAGCCTTGCGCTTCGTGGGACAGTTGATGAACTCGTTTTCGTTGATATTCCCGATAAAGAAGATGAGACAATCGGTCAAGCTGCCGACACGAATCATGGCATTGCGTATGATTCGAATACAACAGTCATCCAAGGCGATTACGCGGACACTGCTGGGTCTGACGTAGTTGTCATCACCGCAGGAATCCCCCGAAGTCCGGGGCAGACGCGGATTGATCTTGCTGGAGACAACGCACCAATCATGGCAGACATCGGATCGTCACTTGCAGCACATAATGAAGAGTTTGTTTCAATAACAACGTCGAATCCCGTTGATCTTCTCAATCGCCACCTGTATGAAACTGGTGATAGGGAGAGACATACTGTTATTGGCTTTGGTGGACGTCTTGACTCTGCACGTTTCCGATATGTGTTGAGCGAGCGTTTCGATACCGCGGTACAGAACGTTGAGGCAACCATTCTTGGTGAGCACGGTGATGCACAGGTTCCAGCCTTCTCGAAAGTTCGTATCGATGGGACAGATCCAACGTTTGATTCCGATGAGCGTGAGACAATTCTGTCAGACCTACAAGCATCAGCGATGGACGTAATTGAGCGAAAAGGCGCAACACAGTGGGGTCCAGCAACAGGTGTTGCTCACATGGTTGAGGCTGTGCTCAATGATACCGGAGAAGTGCTTCCTGGATCAGTTGTCCTCGATGGTGAATATGGCTATACCGACACAGCGTTTGGTGTGCCCGTCAAACTCGGTGCAAATGGTGTTGAGGAAGTTCTTGAGTGGGAACTCGATCAGTATGAGCACGAATTAATGGACGATGCAGCCGAGAAGCTCTCAGACCAGTACGCAAAGATTTGAAGAATCGAAAGTATATTATCTTGAGTTAGATATCTGTCAGGTATCAGCGTCTATGCTCTATATTGGCGTGAATATCAAAGCATATGATAGATTCCGCCGCCAATTACTGTGTTAATGAAACCGACGCTTTTACCGGAAGTAAAGAGGAAAAGCCGTGTGCGTTGGCGCCGAGATGAATCTGACATCGGGGATTTAGACCAAGAAATATTATTTATGTGACAAAAGCCATAGCTGATATCCCGACAGTCTTGCTTAGGGTGTCTTCATGTATACACAAGTGGCGTGCTATCATATAAACGAATCTTCGCACTGAACTGCAAGGGGGATCTCAAACCTGCAATTGCTTCCAGTGATCAAACTCCGAATCCACTGACAAGCACATCGATTTAATAATTAAGAGGTCACGTCCTTTTCCGCAAAGAGTGAGTCAAACGAACAAGTATGGAGGAGATACAGCCGTGCATTATTTTTCCAAGAAATTGATGATGAGCGAATTAGCATGCTTTCTACTGCTAAATAGTGACGAGCAGTATTCATCGGACTGAATTAAAGTGGAATAATAACCACGGTCAGACTGAGTTATCATCGTCACTATTGAGCAGGGCTGGGACAGTCCAAATCAGAACGTCTGTGGAGACTGGAGTCACTGTGGGTATGCGTCATCCGGACGTACCGCTTGCAAATACCGTCACAGAAGCAGAAATTCCAGTGCGAGAGCACGGAAACCCCGCCCTCAACGGAGCGATAGCGGAGTAGGATGGGGCAGTTCACTGGGTGAGTGCCTGACCGTGGACCTTTTGTTGTCGTCTCACGAGTGAGGCTGTATGCACTATCGTGAGGTAGACACGACGCAGGAGTTCTTATTGAGACTTGAAACGGGTGCTGATTGGCGAACAGAGATTGAAGAGTTCGCTGAGCTCAAAAATATCGATGCCGCGTGGTTCAACGCAATGGGTGCCGTTCAAGACGCGGAAGTGTGGTTTTATGATCACACTGAGACTGAGTACAATAGTGTGAATTTTGATGAACCACTTGAGATTGCCGCCTGTATTGGCAACATTTCAATGCTTGATGATGAGCGATTCGCACATACTCACGCTGTGCTTTCACGACCAAGCGGGCAGGCGCTTGCTGGACATCTCAACGCTGGAACCGTTTTTGCCGGTGAGGTATATCTCCGAGTGCTTGATACTGACCTGGTTCGTGAGTATGATGAGACAACCGGTCTTGATGTCTGGCTATAATCGTGCGAGACGCAGATAAACAATACTTTGAGACACTAGAATCGCATCTTGAGCAAGCATTTGCCCGGGCACGACAAGCAAAAGGGCAGGGATATGACCCAAAGCCAGAAGTTGAAATCCCAGTCGCGAGAGACATGGCTGATCGTGTTGAAAATATACTTGCAATACCTGACGTTGCAGAGCGTATACGAGAACTTGATGATGAGCGCTCTCGCGAAGAAGTGGCGCTTGAACTTGTTACTGATTTTGTTGAGGGGACTGTTGGCGATTATGATACACGTGAAGGAAAAATTGAGGGAGCAGTTCGAACAGCCGTTGCGCTCCTCACTGAGGGTGTTGTCGCGGCACCGATTGAGGGCATTGACCGAGTCGAGATTCTAAGTGATGATGACGGTAGTGAGTTTGTTAATGTCTACTACGCTGGACCAATCCGCTCAGCAGGAGGAACTGCGCAGGCGTTGTCAGTGCTCGTAGCTGATTATGCTCGATCACTATTAGATATTGATGAATACTCCGCACGTACTGATGAAACAGAGAGATATGCTGAGGAAGTGAGTCTATATGACCGTGAAACAGGATTACAGTACTCACCAAAGGACAAAGAGACAAAATTTATTACCAAACATATGCCAATCATGCTCGATGGTGAGGCAACTGGTAATGAAGAGGTCTCTGGATATCGTGATCTCGAACGTGTTGATACGAATGCTGCACGCGGGGGAATGTGTCTTGTACTCGCTGAAGGAATTGCACTTAAAGCACCCAAAATCCAACGATATACCCGACAGCTCGCCGAGGTGGAATGGCCATGGCTACAGGATCTTATTGATGATACCATCGGATCAGATGAACACAGCAACAATAGTGTCAAGAATGGCGAAGCTGATATTGTCAAGACAAATAAAGATACAAACGAGAGTGAAACTGAAGATGGAATAGATAGCGATGATCACAACGATTCTGGGTTAGAACCTGCTAACTCCCCTCGTGCTGACGCCACGAATAAGTATCTTCGTGATCTCATTGCAGGGCGTCCTGTGTTCGGGCACCCATCGGCCGCAGGCGCTTTTCGACTTCGGTATGGACGCGCACGGAATCATGGGTTCGCGACCGCAGGTGTTCATCCAGCAACGATGCACATTGTTGATGATTTCATTGCGACAGGAACGCAATTAAAAACCGAGCGTCCTGGAAAGGCTGGCGGTGTTGTGCCTGTTGACTCGATTAAAGGACCGACAGTCAGACTTGCAAATGGCGATGTCCGCTGTATCAATGATCCTGAAGAAGCCGAGAAGCTGCAAAATGGGGTCGAAAAGATTCTTGACCTCGGTGAGTATCTCGTTAATTTCGGTGAATTCATCGAGAATAATCATCCACTTGCACCAGCAGCATATGTTTTTGAATGGTGGATTCAGGAGTTTGAAGCCAGTAATGCAGATGTGCAGGCACTTCGTGATGACCCAACAGTCGATCTCGAAAGTCCAACTTTCGAGAATGCGATGAGATGGGCAAAGAAACACGATATTCCACTCCACCCAGCATACACCTATCTTTGGCACGATATTTCAGTGACTGAGTTTGATCATCTTGCAGATGCTGTGGCAGCCGGCGAGATTACCATGAATGAGGTCAGTGATACGAACAGTGCCAGCGGTAACACATCACTTAGAGCCAATACAAACACAGATGACACGCTAACAATTGATACAACGCCAGCGATTCGGGAGACGATGGAACGATTACTCATTGAACATCACCAAGACAGTGACTCAATTCACATTCCTGCATGGCGAGCACTTGCACTTTCACTTGGGATTAAGATTGAATCTGACAATGATACGGGAATTGGTGACCGCATGTGGTCGCTTACAGATCTCTCAAAACATGCTCGGAAACAAGACGACGGGAAGAGCGCTATTGCAGCGGTGAATGAGGTTGCTCCATTTCAGGTTCGTGAGCGTGCGCCAACACGGATTGGAAGCCGAATGGGGCGTCCAGAGAAGTCTGAAGATCGAGATCTTTCACCCGCTGTGCATACACTCTTTCCAATTGGTGAGGCTGGCGGGAATCAACGTAATCTCAGTGATGCCGCACAGAGCTTTGGCGATAACACTGAGCGCGGTCAGATTTCAGTTCAGTTGGGGAAGCGTCGGTGTCCATATTGTGAGACAGTTGGGTTCGAACTGCAATGCGCTGAGTGTGGTCGTCATACCGAACCACAATTTGTGTGTCGTGAATGTGAGTCAGTGCTCTCTCCTGATGAATCTGGACGGGTGCACTGTGACCGATGCGAGCGCGATGTGACAAGCGCTGAATGGCAGGATATTGACCTCCATCAGAGATACCGTGATGCACTCGACCGTGTTGATGAGCGCGAATCATCATTTGAGATTTTAAAAGGCGTCAAAGGGCTTACTTCGTCAAACAAAACGCCTGAACCACTTGAAAAAGGGATCCTGCGAGCGAAACATGGTGTCTCATCATTCAAAGACGGTACGGTTCGGTATGACATGACTGACCTACCAGTTACCGCAGTTCGTCCTAAAGAACTTGATGTCACCGCTGCTCATTTCCGCGAACTTGGATATCAAACAGATATCAACGGCAATCCACTTCAATTTGATGACCAACTCGTCGAACTCAAAGTACAAGATATTGTGCTTCCGGATGGAGCAGCTGAACACATGATGAAGACGGCGGATTTTGTTGATGATCTCTTAGAGCAGTTTTATGAGCTTAATCAATTCTATCAGATCGATGAACGAGACGACCTAATTGGTGAACTCGTCTTTGGAATGGCACCACATACATCGGCTGCTGTCGTTGGGCGAATCGTTGGATTCACTTCCGCAGCTGTCGGATACGCACATCCATATTTCCACGCTGCGAAACGGCGAAACTGCTTCCATCCAGAGACAAAGATATGGTTTCGTGATACCGATAATGAGTGGCATCATGAGACGATTCAGACGTTTGTTGAGGATCGCCTCGATGATCCTGAGATAGATGCTGTCGGGACCCTCGTTCAGGAAGTTGATGATAACACTGATCGTGAGATCTCGGTTCCATCGATTGATGACAATGGGAATGAACGGTTACAGTCAGTGACAGCCGTATCAAAGCATCGTGCACCAAATCATCTGGTTCAAATCGAGACAATAAGTGGTCGGGAGATAACGATAACGCCTGATCATGAGATGCATATTTTCGAGCAAGGCAACCTTGTCTCGAAGCAGGCAAGTAAGATAACTTCTGGTGAGTATGCGGTTATACCGAAGCGATTGCAAACGATATCACCCTCATCTCACACACCACAGCATGATCTTCTTCGGGAGTTCCTCACTCGGGATGAGCTTACAGCTGATCGGCTGATAATCCATACATCAGATCCTGTCCGATTGTGTAACCGAGTCTTCCCTGAGGAAGTTACTAGCTGTAAAGATGCGGTTGAGATAATGCAAAATACCGCCTGTCATTTGGACAAAAATAAAGAAACGTTGATAGGATGGCTCGGTGAGGGAACAATACCGGTCGCACTTCTACGCGGATTTGTCGAGACAGATGAAGCCCTTCTGATGAGTATTCCTGATGATGTGCAGATTGGGCTTCGTGGAGAGAAAGTGAGAATTGACCGGCATATCGGATTTACTGAGGAACTTACATCATTGCTTGGATATTATGCTGCGGCAGGCATAGTTCACACACAGACGAATCCAATATCATACGAAAGTGCTCAGCAGGAACAATCAAGAATAACATTCTATAATATCGATACACAAACACAAACAGACCTTCTGAACGCGCTCAACAGCGTGTTTGAGATTGAACCAATCCAGTATAACTCAGATGGGGAGATATTGGGTGTTCCTGGGGAACTTATCAGACGAGTGTTTGATACAGTATTTGATGTCGGCACTCAGCCAAGTCATAAACGTATCCCACAGGCACTGTTTGATGCATCTGAGTCTCATATCACATCATATCTACGTTGCTTTTTCAGCACTCATGATTCGTTGACGACAGACACAAGAGACATTTCTGCAACGACTGTCAGCCGCGAATTTAAAGAAGACATAATTGCAGCATTAAGACGTCTTGGGATTACTGCGGAGGTAACCACACAGCAGTCGAGGTCAGTGCCCGAGGTGCTTCCAGATTGGTATGCAATCGATGATATAACTCATCATGATGCTGATAATAGTCTAAACTTGACTCGTTCATATGTTATCTCTATTGCATCATCGGATGCAGTAACTCTTCAACGGGACAGACAAGCGCAGGAACAGACAAAGTATGACGCACAAGGTTTGATCGCGAATAATAATGCAATCCATCAGTCACGCCAGGTGACCGATGGAGGGAGGAAGGATTACATCACTGAGCCGATCACGGATATTGAGTATGTTGACGCAGACATTGATTATACATATTGTCTTACTGTTTCTGAGACGCATTCGCTCATCGTGAATGACCTCTCACAAAAGCAGTGTGACGGCGATGAAGACTGTGTTATGCTTTTGATGGATGGATTATTGAATTTCTCACGGGAGTATCTTCCAGATAAACGTGGTGGAAGTGTGGCAGCAGATTCTCGACTGGTTGCGGTGAGCCCTGATGATAAGATAGTGTTCACGACAATTGAGGACTTTTGGAAGAAACTCAATACTCCAATTGAGCGTAATGGAAAGTTCAGAAAACGAACGTGTGTGTCAGAAGGATGGCAGACGTACGCCTTTGATGAAAATCATGAGGCATCTCTTCGACCAATCGAAAAGGCAATTCGATACACAGCAGATGAAAGCGAGCAGTTGCGTCGGATTACAACGCAGCTTGGTCGATCACTCGATATTACCGATGAGCATAGTCTCTTCCGATATGACGATGGGATTGAAGAGGTGGCTGGTGATGACCTCACTGCAGGCGATATCATCGTTGCACCACGAACACTCGACGTTGAGGTCACTCAGACAACGCTTGATCTCAGTGAGTATATCCATGATAATGAGCGATGCCCTAGTGAACAGACTGGATCAGGAGAATTGAATCTGGCATCGAAGAGCGCGATTAGCGATTCCAGAAATAAGGAAACTCCAGGAGTGACTCATAATATATTACCTCAGCGTTCAAAATTCACAGATGAAATGACGACACTCAGTCCAACCGCTGTGGGAGGACTGGAGTCAGAACAAAATGAAACACTGAGAGTAGGAGAGTCAACAGGAGCGATCGAACGGTATATTAATGTCGATGACTCATTCGGGTGGCTTCTTGGGCAATTCATCGCTCAACGATCTATATCAACCGATGCACTGACAATGACAGTTCATACCGCAGCGGAAAAACATGCTGAGCGAATTGTCGCGACAAGTGACAGTGTATTTGGAATAAAACCGACGGTCAATTCAATAGAACGTGGGTACGAAGTTGTATTTCCACCGGTATTCGATACGATTGTCTCCCGACTTACCGACAAAAATCAGAGTGAGCCTGAGCAGGATATTAATCATACGCACACAGATGAAATTGGGATTCCTGAGTGCATTCTGCACGCTCCAGATGATATTGTATTATCATTTCTCCAAGGATTCATACTTGCGGAGAATGCTCACAAAAAAGGTGAAACTGCTCTTGAGGCGAGTGAAATGGTGAGCGAGAGCGAAACAACAGTCACACTCGAGACGCCAAGTGTCGGTGTAAAAGATGGACTTGTCTTTTTATGTCATCGATTAGGGGTTATTACAGACATTTCAGAGAAAAGCGGAGAGGAGTATTCAGCTCACTTCGAAGAATCCAGATACACCGTCTCGATTGCAACTGAAGGAAAGACGAATCCACTAGATCAGATCCTGAACGGTGAGCGCCCGACCATGCCGGAGGGTGTCAGTGTCCCGGTTCCGGATGCACTACTAACAATTCATGAGTCGATTGCAAACAGCCCTCATATTGACCAGGTGATTCCAGATACTGTGGTCCAACAGGAGACAGTCTCACTGGAGACACTTCAGTCGCTCCTCACAGAACTATCGACAGTAGATCTTCCAGCACAACTTGAGGCAAAGCGAGACGAATTGACGTTACTCACTGAGGGCGACCTGTCTTATCTTCGAGTTGAGAGTGTCGAATGTGTTGATTATGATGGATATCTATATGATTTACAAGTTGGTGGAGAACCAGTATTCACCGCGAACTGGCTCTACGCACACAACTCTATGGACGCCCCATTGGTGATGTCCTCACGCATTGACCCCTCAGAGATTGATGATGAGGCACATAACATGGATATCGTTCGACAGTATCCACGAGAATTCTATGAGGCAACTCGACGGATGGAGGATCCTGATGAGTGGGAAGAGGAGGTCACGATTGCTGAGGAATACCTTGACACCGACAATGAGTACACGGGGTTCAATCACACCCATGATACGACCGATATTGCTGCTGGTCCGGACCTCTCGGCGTACAAAACGCTCGATTCGATGATGGATAAGATGGATGCACAACTTGAGCTTGCACGCAAACTCCGGGCAGTCGATGAAACGGATGTCGCAGAGCGTGTGATTGAATATCACTTTCTACCAGACTTGATTGGCAATTTACGGGCATTCTCGCGACAACAAACACGTTGTCTCGACTGTGGAGAGTCATATCGGCGAATGCCACTGACCGGTGAGTGTCGAGAGTGTGGTGGTCGAGTGAATCTCACCGTGCATGAAGGATCAGTGAATAAATACATGGACACAGCAATTCACATTGCTGAAGAGTTTGACTGCCGTGAATATACAAAACAGCGTCTTGAGGTGCTTGAAAGAAGTCTTGAATCCATCTTTGAAGATGATACCAACAAACAATCAGGAATCGCTGATTTCATGTAAGCGCAATTTATTTTTTGGGTTCGCGTATTTCGATCTGTGTATCGAATCTTGATTATCGTGTGTTGGGTTGATACTATTGATGTTTCGAGCCCAAGGGGATGACAGACAATTAAGAATACAGAGACAATGTACTCATTTTGTCTGCACCGTCTATCACAAGTGTAGTCTGTACCCGTACAGACCAAATTCTTTGGTTAGACCAGCATAGACAGATAGATTCAGGACAATTGAGCCTGAAAGAGTAAACGTGACAGAGTCCGAAACGGACGCGGCTACCCGCGCCCAATCCGAAAAGGACAGTGAGACAAATACAGCGGCGCACTCAAACAGTGAAACGCCAACAACGGAAACGACATTTGCTGTTTTGTTTGATATGGATGGTGTCATATTGAAGGGTCGCGGTGCTGACCCGATTGTCCACAAGCAAGCATTTGAAGATATTCTTGAAGAACAGGAATGGGGACAGGGTTGGGAACAATCACTTTCGCAGTCTCATCGGAGTGCGTTTGAGCAATATGAGTACACTGAGGAATTTGTTACTGCATGTGAAGCCATCGACGTTGATCCGGTCGCATTCTATGCTGCCCGCGAGGAGCGAAGCGCACAACGGATTGTTGATCGGATTGCTGATGGACATCGTGGTGTGTATTCAGATATTGACGCATTGAACACGCTCGCCGGTGAGATGACACTCGGACTCGTGAGTAATAACTACCATCCAGCAGTCCAATTTGTCGTGGACCATTTTGACATTGACCGCTTTGATCATGTGCGTGGACGTGATATCGGCGTTGATGGATTCCGCCGGCGAAAGCCGGATCCACACTATCTTGAGGAAGCACTTGATGCACTCGGTGCTGAGAGTGGGGTGTATGTTGGCGACCGGGGGACAGATGTAGTTGCTGCCCATCGAGCAGGGCTTGAGAGCGTCTTTCTTCGCCGACCACACAATACCGTCGCAACACTTGATACGGCGCCAACAGCCTCGATTGACGACCTCAGAGACCTTCCAAGAGTGCTTGAACAGATTAAATAATCAGCTCAGACGATCAGACGATTCCGTGTTTATTTTCACTTTGAGATAATACTAAAAGTGACATTATCGATGATATCGGTATCCAGACGCATTGGAGGTCATCATACCGATACTACCGTTCTATACAATCCTGTGCTCATTCAAGATATCCAAGGTCGCGTAATCGCTCTTGCGCATCAGCATCCATCTCGGCAACGGTATCACCCGTCACATCATTACTGACTCCGTCCGCATCCGTCCATGCACCACCGACTGCTGACTCGAAGGCTGTGAGGGTTGCCTCTGTCGCCGTGATTGCGTCCGCTTTCGTCTCAATATTCATATCTATGTCCGTTGCATCGGCGTTCATCGCGTCAGCGACTGAGTTCTGTTCGTCAGGGTCACTATCAAGTCGGTATGCTTCATCAGGAATACGGTCAATGCGGACGTATTTTGCATCGGTCCGTCGAGCTGCACGCATCCGTGAGTAAAATCGTGAATCTTCTGATATTGACACCCCAGCAGCAGCTGCCTTCTCTTCAAGTTGTTTGAGTTCGACAACCGGTCGTGAATATTCAATAAATGCGTACGAACCATCGCTGCTTTGTTGCGCAGGGTCGGAGTCGGGACTCCCAGCGTGCGATTCAAAATCACGATAGGAGTCAGACAAGAGTGATCGTGTTCGATCGCGGGCTATTGCAGTCTCTCCCGGAGAGTTTGGATTCCCGCCATCAATATCAACTGCATCAAGAACAGTATGATATAGATCAATGAGCTCAACCTGATCATGTCGACGTGCAGCATCTAATTGCGGGTGTTTGATTAACAGTGGAACATTGACCAGTTGATCATACAAACAGAATTCATGTCCGTAGATTCCATGTTCGCCGTGAAGTTCGCCATGGTCTGCACAAACGATAACCATCGTCTCATCCCACAGTCCCTCCTGTTGTAACCATCCGAATANTCGCCCGAGTTGNGCATCGATATGTGCAATCTCAGCATCATAGAGCGCCTGAATGTCTGCCCATTCCTCAGCATCAATTGAACGCGCACCGGCATTGTACTCCTTCGAATTTTGACAAACAGCATCTGAGTCAACGTCCGGTGCGAACTCTTCACGGAATGACGCTGGTGGATGATATGGCAGGTGCGCATCCATGAGATTAATAAATGTAAAAAACTCGCCGTCAGCGGTATCGATAAACTCGATTGTACGGTCGATGACAGCAGGTGTTTTTGAATCAGCGCCCTCACCACCGGCGAAGTATTCGTGCGCCGTATTGCCAAGGCTGACAAGTGTATCAGCAAGTGTGCGAAGGGACTCATTATCATTCAATGTCTTCCACGCACGAGCGAGTGGTCCGGAAAGAAATTCACCAGGCATCACCTCGAAGAAATTATCCTGATCATCGAATCCATCTGTGAGATGCGTATACGGGGTGATCCATGCATTCGATGAGTAACAGGCGGTCTGATAGCCCGCTGCAGAAAGTGTTTGTGCAATCGTCGTTGCTCCCTCAAGATATGGGTTCTCTTGACTTGCACCGTGTTGTGATGGGTATAATCCAGTGAATAATGAGGCATGCACCGGAAGTGTCCATGGCGCCGGAGCGACTGCCTCCTCGAATACTGTTGCATCCGTCGTGAACGAATCAAGTGTGGGTGTTGTTGGACGGTCATAACCATACGGCGATAGGTGGTCTTTTCTGACCGTATCCATCACCACGAAGAGAACATTTTCGGGTGATTCAGCAAGCATATCTCATTTCGCGGCGACAACATCAAAGACGCATCGGTCTCATGCGCATACAATCGTAATTATATTCTGATTGTGTTTATACTGGTATTGATGATTTCCTGAATGGTATCACGTGAACTACCCCACCCTACTCGCTCACGGCTTGCACCGTTCGCTCCTTGAGGGTGGGGCTCCCTGTTCCTATGACGCGCTTTCCATCCACAACCTCGGAACTACCCGATGAGCTAAATCTGGAGAATAACCTGGTTGATGCCATTCCTAATGATCGGTNATGAATATACAAACAGCAGTTCTGATAATAATAATAGCGACAGACGTGAAATCAGTACGCAGTTCTAGAACGGAGCCTGTGGACCTTCGTCGGATGTTCCACTATCATCAGAAGTCTCACCAGGGAATGACGGAGAGGACCCACCGTGTCCATGACCGCCGCTATCCATGCCGGTGTCAGCGTGAACGGTTTCGATTTCAGAAATTTCTTTGACCATTCGGCTTTTAATCGCCTGAATAGTCATTGGGGAGATGCCACACCCTGAACAAGCGCCACCGAGTTGTATTGAAACTTCACCTGCTTCAGGGTCAAGATGCTGGATTGCCGCGGATCCACCGTGCATTTGAATTTGTGGGAAGTTTCGGCGGAGGAAATTTGTCACGCGCTCTTTCAGTTCTTTCGTTTCATTCTCAGCGTCCGCAGTTTCCGTGCTCATACTGTATATATTATGAGCGAACGGCTTAGACCTTTGGTTCAGACTCATCGTCAAGTCCAAACACACGTCGATGTTGCTGTTGAAGTTCATCGACATATGTCTCAAGCACCGTCTGGAGTTTTTGATCATCAACGACGATTGCAGTGAGACGATCGGTTGGATTCTCCGGAAGTTGAATCTCGAATGAGTCCGTCTCTGTGTTATAAAATGGCTCAGACTCATTGAGGATTTGCTGATCAATTGCGTGAATCAACTCAGAGTCATATCGATTATTCATCGACTCAAATGCGTTTTTATACGCGCGCTGAAGTTCAGCAAAGTAATTGGCGTATTTATCCTCAAACTGCTCTGGGTCGAACTCAGCCATTACTGATATATCACCACTGACGCTACAAACCGATTCGGGTTCAGATGTGGGGACGATGAACCGGAGATAATAAATTCATGGTTACAATCCCTTCATGAACATGGTTAGTCTACGGTAATACAGTTTACTTATATCCTAAAGCGGAATTGTTTCAGGCTCTCATTTCTGTCCAACTCATTTTGCTCTGCGTCGACGAGCGGGCGCTTGCGAGCGATTCCAGCAGGCGATGAACTAGCGAGTCAGATTCAACTATCTTCCTGTCGACTCGCTATGACTGACGAAGCGTGTAAACTACCCTACCCTACTCGTTGAGCGTAAGGCTTTCACATGGACTCCCGTTCTAGCCTTCACAGGCAGGCGAATACTCGCCGTTCATCTTCAACGTCCCGCGATTCAAGCGCACGTTTACACGAATTCTCGACACCTGCGAAGCGGAGTACGTCATCGTCAGTGGGTACGTCGCGATCCTCACTGGGCGATCTCGGTCGACAAAGGACATCGACGTCATTCTGGAGTCGCTGTCTGAAACGGAGACTGAGCAGTTGGTTACCGAACTCAAAAATCAGGGGTACTGGGGGATGGCAATGCCGCTCGATGAGATGTATTGAACCTCTGTGAATCCATTCTCACGGTGAGAATGGTTTTGTAAGTTCTGTCGGAAAAGCAGGAAGCCTTGGGGTTT
>P_A23_Liq_2_FmtDRAFT_1000059_pt1 | contig 23842 bp, 22 predicted proteins | sample PonA232FremontCA_FD_10599 | JGI IMG/M metagenome (IMG submission 10599) | reverse complement strand
CGGGCGGCCCGCCGATCGCGCAGAAGTACACGAAGCGCGCGATCCACGCCGGGCGCACCGACAACGAGGCCGGCCTCGAAGTCGAGGCGATGGGCTTCGGCCACGTCATGAACACCGACGACCTCATCGAGGGCGTCACGGCGTTCATGGGCGACGGCGAACCCGAGTTCGAAGGGAAGTAACGAGGGCTCGGCTGCTCACTCGGTGAGCCGCGCGGCGAAGAACGTCCAGCGCGCGTCGGCGCCGTCGGCGAGCGAGTCGTCGACGGTCGATTCCCGCTCGATTACGAAGCCGGCGTTCCGGAGCTGCCGCCGAGTCGCCTCCGCGCCCGCGATGTGCCACTGCATCTCGACGCCGGTGTCGAGCCAGTCCGGGTTCTCGCCGTTCCACGGCTCCGGTCCCTCGGAACAGAGGAGCCGTCCGCCGTCGCCGAGGACGCGGGCGAACTCGTCGACGACGGCCTGGTGACGCCCCTCCGGAACGTGGATTAGCGAGTGGTACGCCGTCACCGCGTCGAAGGCGCCGTCGCGGAACGGGAGCGCGACGAGGTCACCCTGCGCGAGCGGCGCTCCGGGGACGTTCTCGGCGGCCAGCGCCAGTTGGGTGCGCGAGATGTCCGCTCCGACGGCGGTCCCGGAGTCGTTCAGCGCTCGGAGCACGGGCGTGCCCTGCCCGCAGCCGGCGTCGAGGACCCGCGCGTCCGGCGGCAGCGACTCACGGAAGCGGTCGAGGACCGCTCGTCCGCGGCCGTCCTCGACGCGGTCGGCCGCGTACGCCGTCGCGAGTTCGTCGTACCCCCGGCGGACGACGTTCCTGTCGACCATGTGCGGGGACATTCGCGACGGACTGTTGAACGCTTCGGTCGGCGCGGTCTCGTGGCCCCCCGGAGTATTCGGTGCCGTCCGGTGCCCGTCCGGGACCGATCACAGCGGCGTGTCGGCCGCCGCGGCCACCTGTCTACTGACGCTGCCGACGAGGTACGCGACCGCGGCGACGAAGAGGACGACACCGACCACACTCGACACGCCGGGGAGCGCGGCCTCGACGAACGCGGGGAGCGTCGTCGCCCCGGACACCGGGAGGAGGAGGACCGCGACGCCCCGGCGGACGGACCGTTTCGCGGATGGCTCTGCCATGGCGTCGGCCGACGGAACGCGGAGAATAAAGTGGTTATCGGTCGGCGGCCGGCGCGCTTAGACGTACCCTTCCTCGACGAGCAGCTCGCCGTTGAGCAGCGAGGCGCCCGCCGCGCCGCGGATCGTGTTGTGTGCGAGGCAGTTGTACTTCGCGCCGGCGTCGGTGGTCTGGACGCCGCCGGCGACGATGCCCATCCCGTCGGCGTACGTGCGGTCGAGGCGGGGCTGCGGACGCTCGGGCTCGTCGTCGCCGAACACCTTGATGAGCTGTTCGGGCGAGCTTGGGAGGTCGCCGACGCCCTCGAACGAGCGCATCGCCTCGCGGAGGTCCGCCGGCGCGGGGTCCTCGGCGAACTCGGCGAAGACGTTCTCCAGGTGGCCGTCGAGCGTGGGGATCCGGTTACACGAGGCGGCCACGTCGGCGTCGTGGAGGGAGACCTCGGCGCCGTCGAANTCGCCGAGCAGCTTGCGCGACTCCGTCTCCATCTTGTCCTCCTCGCCGCCGATGTGGGGGATGGCGTTGTCGAGGATCTCCATCGAAGTGACGCCGGAGTAGCCGGCGCCGGAGACCGCCTGAAGCGTCGAGACCCGGACGCTTTCGAGGCCGAACTCGTCGATCGCCGCGAGCGTCGGCACCATCGTGATCGTCGAGCAGTTCGGGTTCTTCACGAGGGCGCCGTCCCAGCCCCGCTCGTCGCGCTGGACCTCGATGAGCCCGAGGTGGTCGGGGTTGATCTCGGGGATCGTGAGCGGGACGTCCGCCGCCATGCGGTCGTTCGAGGAGTTCGAGGAGACGACGTATCCGGCATCGAGGAACTCGGGCTCGACCTCGGCCGCGACGCCCGACGGGAGCGAGGAAAAGAGGAGGTCGACGTCGTCGTCCGCGACCCCTGCGGGGCTCGTCTCGGCGACCTCCATCTCGGCGACGCCCTCCGGAATCGGGGTGTCGACGCGCCACTTGGCCGCCTCGCGATAGGTCTTGCCCGCGCTCTCCGCGCTCGCGGTGACCGCGGCGAGCTCGAAGGTCGGGTGGTCGTCGAGCAACTGGATGAACCGCTGGCCGACCGCGCCGGTGGCACCGAGGATGCCGACTCGTACTGACATTGCGCGTGGGTCCGTGACAGGGACGTAAGTGCGTTCGGATAGCCGTCGATACCGCCGAACGCGGCCGGCGATTCGGTCTGACGGTCGGTCCGACTACGATGCGTCGGCGACCGCGGCGCGTTCCCAACGAACCGTCGCCGACCGGCGCGGTCCGGGAGATATTCGCCGATCCGGCAGGAACGTTCCGTTCTGGGCGTCAGGCGCGTTCGAAGCACGCCCAAGTTCGACGGGTTCTCGCTCGTCCCGACCCTGTCCGCCGCCACGCTGGCGAGCGTCACCCACGAGACGGCCCGCTCGCTCTCCTTCGGCATCCGGCCGGAAGTCGTGAGCCTCTCACCCGACCGTTTAACCGCGCGCGACGGCTATCCGAACGTGCGCGCCCCTAGTCCCCGCCCGAGTACTCCCCGATGGGAGCGATGACAGCGCGGAGAACCCAGGCGCGTGACACCGGTCGCGAACGCGACCCGCCCGTCGCCGCGCAGGCGACCGCCCGCCACGAGGGTTTCCCGGTCGACGCGGCACGCCGCCGGAGATGAGACCGGTCGTTAGTGTCGCGGGCGACATTCCGACGCTCGACAGCGGCGCCGCAACGCACAACCCCTCGCGCGCCGAAGGCCCGACATGTCGAACACCCGCGGCGCCGGCCCCGCCGTCACTCTCGTCCGCAACGCCACGGCGCTCGCGACCGTGGACGGGACGACGTTCCTCGTCGATCCGCTGTTCGCGTCCGAAGGCACGCTTCCGCCGATCGACAACACCCCGAACGACCGGCGCAACCCGCTCGTCCCGCTTCCCGACGTCGACCTGTCGCACGACGCGGTGATCGTCACCCACCGCCACCCGGATCACTTCGACGACGCGGCCGCGGAGCGACTCGACGCCGACGTGCCGCTGTTCTGTCAGCCCGCGGAGGCGGACGCGTTCGTCGAGGACGGCTTCACCGACGTGCGACCGGTCGAGGAGACGGCGTCGTTCGACGGCGTCGCGCTCCGCCGAACCCCGGGCCGTCACGGACACGGGGAACTTGCCGAGCAGATGGGTCCGGTCTCCGGGTTCCTGCTTGACGGCGACAAGACGCTGTACCTCGCCGGCGACACGGTCTGGTACGACCCGGTCGCGGAGACGCTGGCGGAGTTCGACCCCGACGCCGTCGTGCTCAACGGCGGCGCGGCGCGGTTCAACCACGGCGAACCGATCACGATGGGCGTCGAGGACGTCGCGGCCGTGCGCGAGGCCACCGACGCCCCGGTCGCCGTGGTCCACATGGAGGCGATCAACCACTGCCTGCTCTCGCGCGAGGAACTCCGGGCGGAGACGGCGGACGTGCTGATCCCGGAAGACGGCGAGCGGATCGAGTTCTGACCGGCGCCTCGATCACCGCTTCAATTCGCTACGGAGCCTCGCAGCTCGCGATACTGCTCGCCGCGAGAAGGTCCAGGTGCGAGAATCGAACCCGGGCGAGACGCGCTCCGCTCGTCTCGCATGATTCAATCTCGCCTTCCGGACTTTTCGCTCCTCACTCCGTTCGTCGGAAAAGGTCCGGGTGCGAGAATCGAACCCGCGTCTCAGCCTCCACAAGCGCCCTCTGACGCAAATGCGATCTTCGGGCGCGAACTGAAGGATGGGACCTATACCGGTTCTCACCTAACACACAGGATACCATACGGTATAAAATACCGTCTTTGTGCCGCAAGGGTCAACAAAGGTTCAGAGAGTTCTCCGCCTCCCATCGAATACTTTGATATGATAACCGTCTGAACATCAACCATCTATGGATGAGGACGCGGTGAAAGACTACGTCGATCACGCTCAAGCGACTATTGAGGCGGCCCCACAGATGGATGAGGCCAACACGAAAGCCGCCGTTCTACGTGACTTTCTCGACCTTCTCGACTGGACGATCCCCGACAACACTCAACTGGAATACTCTGTCAAAGCCTTCGGAAAGACCTACAAGGTTGATTACGCCCTGATTCTGGATGGTACTCCCGTAGCCTTCCTCGAAGCCAAAGGCGTAGACACGTCGCTTACAGACAAGCACAGAGAGCAGTTAGAAGCCTATCTCAAGAACGAAGACGTGAATTTGGGGATACTCACGAACGGAGAGGAATACGAGTTCTATCGGCGGGAAGTGATTGACACCAAAGTCAACGTGAATACACTCGGGAGAACGGGCCTCCAAAGTCTTCCTGAGAGGGTTACAACACTAAGAGCCTTCACCACAGACGCGATCCAGAATAATGAGTGGCAGAAGATTCTCAACCGAATCAAGGAACTCCGAGAAGCACGGACGACACTTGAAAGAGAGAAGGATGATTTAGCGACGGAGGTTGCGGAACTGTTCTCTGAACGGATTTCGGGTAAGATCACTCCTCAGACGGAGTCCCAAGCAAAGGAGATGATTGACCGTCTGATCGGTGATATTGAGAACGAAATCAATAGTGACGGCGATTCACCTGACAGAGACAGCTTAGAGGAACCACCTCAAGCTGTAGTTGAGAAAGACCAAGAGAACTCTAACGGAGCCTATCAGATTACGTTCTTTGATGGGGAGAACGAGCTTGCCGAGTTCAGCGCGTCACAACAGGCCGACGTGTTCATCGAGGCTGTGGATTACCTCGTTAGAAGCCATAATCTAATCTCGGAACTTGAGCCACTTCCATATATACCAGGACGGACACGCCCTATCATCCATGATGAGACGGGATTTGATGGGAAGCAAATGAAGCAACCAAGACCCTTGGGAGACAGCTATTATGTTGAAACGAACCTGAGTGCGGATCAGAAGCAACGTGAAATACAGCGATTATCAGAGCACTTTGGATTCAACACTTCGTTTGAATCGGACTGGTAAGGAATTCACTCAAGCAAACTTCTATCGAGATCCCGATTTGGTCTTGCGCCTTTCAGGCACTCTACTGTCTCTGAATGGGCTGTCATTGTATAAGGGCCGCACCATGAGCGCTTAGACGAACATCCTAATTTGAGAGATAGGTACTAATCATGACTACACTTTGGGTTATATCAAAAGATTAATTTATTTTCAGTTCAATGTGATTGCCAAATGTCAGCGCTTCCAGTTATAAAAAGTGAGCCAGCGGATAGTACTTGCTGGAAAACCCTGACCGAAGTAGAAGGCTATGGACGTTTGAAGAGCGTTGGCGTTGCGCATTCATATAACGACATATCGATGATTAGAATACACTATGATGGAAACACGACAACATCGAAGCTGGCAAATGGTTATAATGTTGGCGGAGATAATGGAATCAGTTTAGATATTCCATTCACAGACCATCTACATATTGAAGTGCGTGATAGAAACCGGAAGCGCCCGCACACTCGATTTTGGGCGTCTTATATTGTTGGGGACACAGAGTCAGATGAACTGTGACATTCTTCTCTATGGAAGTACGCTCTCTTTTGGAGTTATTGTCCCGCTCAGATTAATAATCAAACGTGGCCTATCGGATCCTCACGATGTAGATCCAGAAGATCCATATAGAATTGAGCAAAGCCAACAGAAGGTCCTAACCATCGTTACTGTAATTTTATTTTTAATAGGGATAGCGCTTACACTATTGGCGATGACCGGAAATCCGATTCATCAACTCTGATGACTAAGATACAGTAATAACAATTCGAGGGTTTCCTCAACCGCAGTGTCGGATGGTTCTCCTGAAGGCATAATTGGCTCATCATACCCTCCGAGAGATATGATATTATCTGGACCGAACGTCACACCAATACTGTGTCGATGAAGTAGCCCATCACCTATTTCTTCGACTTCTTGTACGGCTATTGAGCCATCGTCAAGTTCTTCCGCCTCAAGATACACAACTTCGTTAACTATCTCTGTGAATAGTTCACTATCGAAGTCGTGATCCAGTTCGATTTCGAATCCAGCTTCGTTTGTCTGGTACTCATGGATCCCACTTGGATAGCTCTCATAATTGTCTTTCAACCAAGAATCAACTCGACTGGCTATCTCCGAAGATGGGTTTGGGCCGGGTTTTATCATATTATATTTCAACGCGTAACTCGCTTGACTACAGTGGGGATAGTCAGCGGGTCAATTGTTTTTATGCTGGTTTTCAGCGGATAGCACCTAATCGTAACTCCAAGCACGTAAATGTTTACCAAAATCGCATGATTTCCCACCACAGGAGATATGACCCCCTGAACATACTACTCCTCTATGTCGCTGTCACTCCCCGACCTCGATTCTCACCTCTTCAAATGTGCCGACATAATCCGGGACGCCGTCGATCCGACCGACTACAAAGAGTTCATTCTCCCGCTCGTCTACTACAAGGCGATCTCCGACGAGTACGAGAAGCAGTATAAGAAGAACGTTGAGAAGTACGGAGACGAAGACCTCGCCCGACGCCCTCGACTACGACACCGAGACGAAGGCATACGCGGCCCGCAACGAGGAAGAGCTATTCGACGATCTCGTTGACCAGTTGGAGACGGTTATGGACATTTTCGACGGGATCCCGAAAGACGACTCTCAAGAGGCCACCAACGCCGCCGTCTCACGGATCAGTAAACACCCGGAACGCCGCGAATTCAAACAGGGCTTCCGCCGGCTCCAGAATCTCTATGAATCTGTCGCCCCCGACGGTCGGCTGATTGAGGAAGGGATTCAGGACCAGTACAAGTGGTTAAGTCGTATTCAGGTAGCATTTGAACGGACGACCTCGGGGAAGGAAGCCCCCGAAGACGATATGCGGGAGAAGACACGCAAGATTATCAACGAGAACGTGGACGTGGGTGAGATCCGCGACGACTTCCCTACGTACAAAATCGGTGAGGAATTCCTCAAAGACGTAGAAGGAATGGACAATCCCGGCGTAAAAGCCTCTCAAATTGCCCACGCAACACAAGATCACCTACATCCCAGAACGGGTCAGAACCCGCGCTATCAGCGTTTGAGTGAGCGCGTGACTGAGATCGTTGAACGCTGCCAAGGCGGTGAGGTGGCTGATCCGGAGGCTGTAGAGGCACTCAAATCAGTTGAAAAAGAAGTCATTGAAGTTGAGAAAGAAGCTGGTGATGACGCCGACGAACGTGCCAAATACGCTATTGAGAATCACCTAACAGAGGAGCTTGACGAGGAATTTGAACGGGAGAAGGCGACCTACATAGCAAATTCCATCGTCGATCAGTTTGAAGACCGTGTTGACCGTGCGTATTCGGGTTGGCAAACGAACAAGGCGACCGAACAGGATATTGAAGAGCTGATCCTCGACGTGGTCGCGCTTGAGTACAACCGGCCCGACCTTATTGACGACCCATTCGTGGACTCGATCCGAGATTATCTCGTAAACAACTATGTCTGAGACGGCGACTCGGGAAATCACACTTCAACGGGAGAACGTCGCCTACGAAGTACGCCATAGCGCTGAGGCAACGCAACCACGGATAGACGTGGATTTACATGGGGTTCGGGTGGTTCTTCCAGAAGACTCCACCACGGCCCCCCAGGAGCTTCTCAAGGAGAACGCCGTGTGGATTCTGGAAAAGAAGCAAAAGTACGACGCCTATCGTGAGCAAATCCCTGATCGGGAATTTGAAGAAGGAGAACGATTTCCATATCTCGGGGAACAGTACAAGATTGTCGTAGAACAACGGTCCTCTTCACAGGTAATCGAGAACGAATTTTGGCTGGCACGCCACCACGTGGAACAGACCTCTCTCAAGCGGGCTTTGGAGACACTTTACCGTCGAAAAGCTCGGGAACGCTTTGAGAACCGGGCCGATCACTTCGCGGAGGAGATGGGAGTCGAGTACGACAAGATCGAAGTCAGGAATCAACGAACCAAGTGGGGGAGTTGTTCAACGACAGGAACCCTTGGATTGAATTGGAGGTTAATGATGGCCCCTCCCGAGGTCGTTGATTACATCGTGATCCACGAATTGGCCCACCTCCAAGAGCAAAATCACACAGACGAGTTTTGGTCTTTAGTTGCTGAATACGACTCTGAATACGAGAAACACGCTTACTGGCTGGACGCCAATAGCACACAGTTGGTGTTCTCTGAAAGCGATCTATAGGCGTAGAATTTGAATATCACAACTTATTTGTCATTCCTATAATTCCTATATCAGATATATTAACTAAATTAAAATGGTTGGATTTACCAGTTCACGTTCTTCGAAAACACAGACAAATAATCTACAATAAAACCCGGTCAAAGCACCGATCCTCTCAGACGGTTGAGGATTGTCTCTAAGAGCTTTTAACCCCAAGACATATCAACCTACTTATGAAGTCATAAAAGCTATTAGAAGACACGACAGGGGCCTTAGAATCGACCCTCGCCAAGGGGCAGAGCCTCCATCATACACTCGGTACGCTTCTACCGTAACAACAGTCGGTGCTTATCAAGCATAAAACCGCTGTATTAGGCCTTGATAGCCGGTTCAAGATCTTTGTGAAGACAGCAAGGATACTACCACAGCTACAGCTACAGTACAGCTACAGCTACAGTACAGCTACAGCTACAGCAAAGCCGCCTTCTCGCAAATAGATTTGCTGTACGTTACAGGCTTTTACAGGCTTTTCCCAACTGAGACAAAGTATGTTGACGATACTATCAACAACAATACTATTCTATAACATTACCATTAACTGTTAACAGCTGTATGTATTGTCAAGAGAGTACCACGGCACACAATCACACACAGTATCGTTACGAATTTGATGATCTCAATAGCCAGAGTCTCCGTAGATGGAGATATAGTATCAAAGATTGGTAAGGACATGCGAAATAATTATATCGTATTTTAGTTCACAAACAGGTGGTTATGACTTGAATATCTTCTAATCCATCATCTGACGGAGGTAACCCGCTCAGAAATTTTCCCGATTTTGACGAGCTACAAGGGACTCTAATCGACGAATCTATTCGCGAGAACGACTGTCTCCCAAGCGCGCACGAGAATAACTTTGAGAGCCGATTTCTACAAAATAGCCGGATCTATACAAGAACGTGTGTGGGATTGCGGAGCTAATGTAGATATTCAGAGATTCCACTTATAAAGGCCCACCCCCCTATATATACCGTTGTGTATTACTTAGGGTGGAAGGTTCAGTCAAAAACGCGAACCAGCATAATTTCTCTTTAAAAGGCAAACCGCTATGGTTAAACCTACAGACCGCGTCTGTAAAAGAGGGAACGAGTCGAGCGACGCGTTCATTCTAATTGGTTGTCTCTGATCAGCTGTTTCCGATTAGGCGTAGCTACTTACCAGAATGCGTTGCGGGACACCTAATCGCGAGAACGGGCTTCCGATCAAATTTGCGGTAGCTGGATTCTCGTTATTAGGATCCCCGCGATCAGTCAGAATAGTTGGAACGGGGGCCTTCTCGCGAACACATGTTTTTAAAGACCAACCCTACGGTCAGATCGGAGCTTAATGGAGTACTGCTCCAAATTACAGCCATGAGAGCGAACAGTCTCGACTCAGTCTATCTCCCCGTCTCAATATGCCATTCGACGAAAACAAACCCGAGCCGATCACCTCGCTTGATACATCGAACGAAACTATGTTTCACCCAAACGAGTGTACAGAACCGAGTACATCTTGGGCTAAAGAGGGCCTTCTCACCAATAGAAACTACCACAAGAGACAAGATGAGTATGCTGATCTCAAATGGCTTGACGCGGGCCGTGGAGATCGTCGAAAGCGAGGTGATGATGAATCACTAAAACAGATGATGGATCGAAAAAACCGGTTCGACGCTATTGCGTCTCAATTAGGCTTCACACACTATCAGAAATCTACTGGTAGAAATCTAAGAAACACTCAGCCTCTGAGAGATATGGGTTGTGAAGATGAGTACACCTCGTTCTGTCTCTGTGTTTTTATCGGTCGATACGGCACATACGCGCGTAGAACGCCTGAAGGTTCAACATGGTCCCCCATGGGTCCTAATTCTATTTCTGAAGGTTCTCGAAAATTCTACCACCCCACTCAGTCGGCGGAAAATAATGACGAGCGCTTTGTCGAATTAGTCGAAAAAATCGGTCTTGATGAAGAGAAGATTGCTGAGGTCATGGGTAGAATGGCTGACAAGCTCCCTCCCGATCTGACTTGGCACAAGAACTAATCTTGCTTTGTCAAATTGATTGAGACATAATTGTAGATATTCGCCAAATCGAAGTATTTCAAATAAAGACTGTTTTAATATTCACCTTGGAATATTTCACGTGGGGTTACCTCTTTCCAATACTCTGTATTCCAAACAATCTCTGCGAAACGATCTGCGAGGTATTCGGCGTCACCTTTTGAAAGTCCGTGTAATTCTCCACGAGTTTTAGAACAAGTAGATACCCAAGAATCGTGTTGGAGATGTGTCTCAGCAGTACTCCGCCGCTCTTCGGCAATTTCCACACCCTCTTCGGTAAGATAGTACCAGTTTCGTCGATCTTCACCAGTAGTATCCATTACGTAGATTGCTTGCCAACCGGGAAGATCATCGTCATCAACCACGGCGAGGAAGGGTCTCTGTTCATTTTTCGCTCTCTGGTATTGCTCATTCTTTTCATCCATGTCATTACAAACTGGCACCGAAGCGGGGAAATCCGGATCCATACAATATCAATTTGTTGTCGGTTCCCTCATAATATTTTTGTCGCTTGTGTCCTTGAGCTGTTCAGCCACGACTGACTCCGTGTCGATGGACAGCTCCTTACACGTCTCGTAGAACTCCGCCACGGGGCCGTCAGAAGAGCCGGAGGTGCTGGACGACCCATCACTCTCGGTACTCTCGGAAGACCCGCTTGACGTATCCTCGGTGTTGAGGTAGCCTCACCAACTCTTGTTCTCCCAATAAAATTGGGCCGATTGGGATATTACTTATGGTTATTTATAGGTTGTCTAAGAACGGCCTTCGAACCAGTCTACTCACGTCGGGATCATCTCCCTCTATAGCGTCAGAGATGAGTTCCATTTCTTCCTTGGAGAACTCCGCAAATGCGCGGCCGTTCTCCCGTTCAAGTGCCTTCCAAAGGGTCACTTCCAGTAGCTCTATCTCTATCTCCCGACGCCGCTTGGGAGTCCCACAGGAAACGTATTCTTCGGTGAGTGCCTCGATCTCTTCGGTGTCAATATTGATCTCTGTCATCGTTATCCCATCCGGTTCAGCGCGTCCCGTCGATCTTCTACCGGTGCCTGATCGTATCGCATAGTTGTCTGTGCGCTCTTGTGCCTTAGTTGAGCCTGTGCCGCTCCCAAGTCTTCCTCTCGGGCCATGTAGGTCGCCGTCGAGTGGCGGATCGAATAGAACGTGCGTCCCTCAGAGGGAATACACGCAGTCTCGCAGATCTGTCGAAACAGACGGTTCAGAGAGTAGTACTGGTACGGATTCCCCGACCGATTGAGCCACAGAGAATCCGAATCCAGATACTTGTCGTACTGCTGTCTCTCGGTGAGCCATCTATCGAGTGCGTTCGCGGTACGATCCGTGAGGGAGACGGTCCAATTGTCGGTGTTCTTGGAAGAGTCCTCTTTGGGAATCCGTAAGAGAGAGTTCCTAACGTCTACCCAATCGACTTTCGCCCGCTTGACTTCTACCGGGCGTAAGCCGGTATCAAGTGCGGTCCAGAACAAGCTCGGTATCTTCCACGAGTTGGCCTGTTTGAATTCGTCGGGGCCTACATCTCTCTTAGGCTTCTCAAAGCGCTGTGCGAGGTGTATCTTCCATCGGTCGCGCTGTTCGGGTGTGAGGTTGTTGTAGCTCGGAACGCTCCCGTGTTCCAGCACGGCCTCTCTGACGGCACTACGCTCTTCGCGGGTGAGGAAGTCCTTGGGGTTGGTATTCCCGGTGTTCGTGGTGAACGTGATTTCTGGTTCCCACTCCTCCCCGTCAAGCGTGTGTGCGCGCCAGCGGAACAGCATTTTGACTGCCTTCAGGTGGCTTGCCTTGTTCTCCTGTGAGGTCTCTCCGTAGGCAAGCTTCCTCATGTAGGCGTCTGCGTGATCGTGTGTGATCTCGGTAGTATAGCGGTCTTCTTCGTCCCATACGAACCGGTAGAAGGCGTCGAGACGATATGCTCGTCCGTTCGCAGTATCGTAGGCATATCCGTCTCCGTGGTCGGGATCCTTCCCGATGTTTACCATCCAGCCGATGAGGCGTTCTCGGTGTTCTCGGTAGTCGGTCAACTGACGCTGTGACAGGTACTCTTCGGACGGTTTTGGGACCACCCGGATACCCGCCTTTTTGACTTGAGACATATGGTCCTCGTTGTGTTGAGAACCGGTGAAAACGCCACACGGCTCCGCCGTGTAGGTCCGGGTGCGAGAATCGAACCCGCGTCTCAGCCTCCACAAGGCTGAAGGATAGTCCACTACCCTAACCCGGACACGCGTCGTCTAGTACCCCGCTTCGATAAATAACGGTTACGACTCCCGGACGGGCGTGTGACGCGATGTCGTTCGAACCGCCGACGGTCTCTCGATCACCGCGTCGCTTTTGAGGGCTGCGGGCGTACNAATCGCTAACTGTGGCCTTTACCGACAAGATCTACGTGAAGAACCACCGGCAGCTCGCCTCCCAGCTGGAGGCGAACATNCCGAAGGGGGCGTTCGCCGGCGCCACCCTCGACCTGCTGTTCACCGGCGACGGCCTCTCGAAGCTCGACGAGACGACCCGCGACCGCGTCCTCGACTTCGCCGAGGACTTCCTCGACTGCGACTGCGATTCGAACCCGTACTGCGGCTGCCCCGAGGAGAAGTTCATGCGCTATGTCCTCGAACTGCGCGCCGAGGGGCTCGGCCCGCAGGCCATCGTCGACGTGATGGCCGACGATTACATGGTGTACGCGTACACCGGCGACGTGCTCTCGTTCCTCGACGACTCCGTCCGGAAGCTGGAGGCGATCGAGACGCTCGCGGACGTCGACGGCGACGAAGAGATGTCCGAGCGGGCGCGGCGGGCGAAGCGAGAGCTGTCCGGGTAGCGGTCGCGTACCGGGGGACGCTCGACCGCCTCGACCGTCCGTCGCCGCCTGTCGACCCGTGCGCCCTTCTCGATCGCGAGGAGCGGCCGAACGGTCTAAGTGCGCGCGCGCCCGAAATCGGCTAATGAGTCTTCGGCCCGCGTGGCTAACGTTCAGGCGATACGCGGCGGCGACGACGGGGATGACGCTCGTCCTCTTCTCGCTCGGCGTCTACACCGCGGCGACCGGCTCCGGGCTGGCGTGTCAGGCCCAGTGGCCGCTGTGTTCCGACCAGCTCATCCCGGCGCTCACGATCAACCCCGACTTCATCGAGTGGTTCCACCGGGCGTGGGCGATGGTCACCGGCTTCCTCATCGTCGGCGTCGCCGGGTGGACGTGGCTCGGGTCCGGGTTCGAGCGCCGGACCAAGCTGGCGGCGACGCTGGCGGTCGCTATCTTACCGCTCCAGATCACCGTCGGCGCGATCACCGTCACCCTCAGCGGGCTCATCCCGGGCGGGTACACGGTGTCCACGCACGCGGCGCACCTGTCCGTGGCGCTGATCATCTTCACGCTGCTCGGGCTGGCGACGATCTGGGGCGGCGGGCGCGGGAACGCGCGACTGCTCCGGGCGGCCGCGGGAATCGCCGTCGCCGGTATCGTCGCCAGCGCGGTCTTCTCGCGGGCAGTCCCGTTCCTCACATACGCGCCGCCCGCGCAGGCCGCCTTCTACATCACCGGACTCGCCGGACACCTCGGGCTCGTCGCGGCCGTCGCGTACGCGACGGAGGCGGTCCGGGGCGGGTACGACGGGCTCGACGCCGGGACGGCCAACACCGTTCGCGCGTTGGCGGCCGGGTCGTTGGCCGCGCTCGTGGGCACGCTGCTGCTCGGCCGGGACCTCGTGTTGTACACCGCGACGTGGCAGCAGATCAACCTCGCCGTCTTGGCCGTCGCCGTCGCGCTCGCCGCGGGCGCGGCGTGGACCCTCCGCGGCGCCGACGAGATGCGCGACGGGAGCGTCCCGATCGGCGGCGACTGATCGGGCCGCTCGCCGTCGGGTCGCGGCCCCGAACGGAGCGGCGTCTCTCCTGAACGACCCTGTCGAACCCCCGCAGTTCGGCAAATATTGCTATCTCGCGGCCGAAACGTTGAAATCGTGATCAACCGAGAAACGGTGTATGGACGAAAACCGTTCTGTGAACCGGCGACAGTACCTGACCGCGGTCGGCGCGAGCGGACTGGCGGCCACCGCCGGCTGTATCGGCGGCGGCGGCGGGGGCGGTGAGACGATCACCATCGGCTCCGACATCCCATACGCGCCCTTCGAGTACCGCAACGAGGCGGGCGACCTCATCGGATTCGACGTCGAGATCGCCGAGGCCGTGTTCGGCGAGCAGCTCGACATGGACTACGAGTTCCAGGAGACCTCCTTCGACGGGATCATCGCGTCGCTGAACAACGCGAACTTCCGCGTCATCATGAGCGCGATGACGATCAACGAGTCGCGCGCCGAGCGGGTCGACTTCTCGGACCCGTACTTCACCGCGTACCAGACCGTCCTCCTCTTGGAGGGCAGCGACATCGGCTCCCGCGAGGACCTCCAGGGCACGTCCGTCGGCGTCCAGCGCGGGACGACCGGCGAGGCCGCCGCCGAGGACCTCCAAGAGGAGTTCGGCGGCGACCTCCAGATCGAGAGCTACGACCAGATCAACGGCGCGTTCGACGCGCTGCTCAACAATCAGGTGGACGCGGTCATCAACGACAACACCGTGAGCGCCTCGTTCGCCGCGGAGAACGAGGAGGTCGTCTTCCTCGAGGGAGACGGGGTCGCGGCCGACCGCGACGACGCGCCGCCGTACCTCACGCTGACGATCGAGGAGTACGGGATCGCGTTCCGGCAGGACGACGACGACTTCCGAGAGGAGGTCAACGGGGCCCTCGCGACGATCCGCGAGAACGGGACGTACGAGGAGATCTACAACGAGTACTTCGACGGCTGAGTCTCCGGACCTCGCCGTCTCTACCTGATATCACATGGCAACACAGACAGAATCGGAGTCGAGCGGCGGCGGCGTACTGATGCGCGACCGGCTGGTGAAGCGGGTCGGCGAGGTGGCCGCCGGGGGGTTCGTGCTGGCCATCGGGGGACTGTTGGCCTGGATCCTTTCGACGCAGGTCGACTACAGCCTGCTCGCCTCGCCGCTCATCGCGCGGCGGTTCGCGGAGGCGTTCTTCCTCGTCATCCAGATCGTCGTGATCTCGAGTCTCCTCTCCGTGTCGCTCGGCGTCCTCGTGGGGCTCGGCCGGATCTCGACGTCGAACGTCACCGGACGGATCGCGAAGGGGTACGTCGAGTTCTTCCGCGGCACGCCCCTGCTGTTCCAGCTGTTCGTCATCTACTTCGGCGTGCCGCGGCTCTGGGCGACCGGCGAGTTCCCCTTCACGGACTGGGCGATCCCGGCCGCGATCATCGGGCTCACGCTGAACCACGGGGCGTACGTCGGCGAGGCGATCCGCGGCGGGATCGACGCCGTCCCCAACGGCCAGATGGAGGCGGCCCGGTCGCTCGGGATGTCCCGCGTGATGGCGCTGCGGCAGGTCGTCCTCCCGCAGGCGTGGCGCAACGCGCTCGCGGCCATCGGCAACGACCAGATCATCCTCGTGAAGGACACCTCGCTGCTGACCGTCATCGCCGTCCCGGAGATCATGAGCGTGTTCCGAAACATCAACAGCAACCAACTGGACCCGTGGACCCCGCTCGTGTGGGTGTGCGTGCTCTACCTCGCGATCACGATGTCGATGAGCCAGCTCGTCAACGGACTGGAGCGCCGGTCGGACTGGGGGTCCGACAGCCGGATGTTCGGTCGGCTGTCGGGGCTCGGCTCCGGCGACGACGACGGGGGTGAGGAGGCGTGACCGGTCCGCTCGTCGAGTTTGACGGCGTCGACAAGTCGTTCGGCGACACGCAGGTGCTGTACGACGTCGACGTCGACGTCGACGAGGGAGAGGTCGTCGTCGTCATCGGACCGTCCGGGTCCGGGAAGTCGACGCTGCTCCGGTGTGCGAACCGGCTAGAGGAGATTCAGGGCGGCGACATCCGGCTCGACGGCCGGTCCGTGATCGAGACGGACGTCAACGAGATCCGACAGCAGATCGGGATGGTGTTCCAGTCGTTCAACCTCTTCCCGCACAAAACCGCGCTGGAGAACGTCGCGCTCGCCCCGGAGAAGGTGAAAGGCGAGCCGGAGGGCGAGGCGAAGCGGGCCGCGTCCGACCTCCTCGACCGGGTCGGGCTCGCCGATCAGGCCGAGTCGCACCCGGGCGCGCTCTCGGGCGGCCAGCAGCAGCGCGTCGCCATCGCCCGCGCGCTCGCGATGGAGCCGCGGGTGATGCTGTTCGACGAGGTGACGAGCGCGTTGGACCCCGAGCTCGTCGGCGAGGTGCTCGACGTGATCGAGGGGCTCGCGGCCGACGGGATGACGATGGTCCTCGTCACCCACGAGATGGGCTTCGCCCGCGAGGTCGGCGACCGGATCGTCTTGATGGCCGACGGCCGAGTCGTTGAGCGGACCGAGACGCGGTCCTTCTTCGACGAGCCGTCGACGGACCGCGGTCAACAGTTCCTCTCGCGACTGCTGTAGGCCGCGCTCAGAACTCGGTAACGACCTCCACGCCCGCCACCTCGTACTCGTCCATCGCCGCGAGCCGGCCCGACACCTCCGGCAGTGACAGTTCGCGAGCGACCAGGGCGCCGGGGTCGATCCCCGTCGACTCGATCAGCGCGAACAGGTCCGGGTAGCTCGTCGGCGGCATCCCGCGCGAGCCGAGGAACGAGATCTCCCACCGGGTCATCCAGTCGGTCGGGAGCGACACCTCGCCGCGTTCGGCGTCCGTCGTGAGCCCGACTTGGACGTGGGTGCCTCGGGGACGCAGCGACCGGACGGAGTTCCGACAGGTCTCGGCGATCCCCAGAGCGTCGAGCGAGATGTCGGCGCCGCCGTCGGTGAGGTCGCGGATTTGCTCGGGGACCGAACTTTCCTCCGGCAACGACCCCAGACTCACGCTCTCGTCGGCGCCGAGCTCGCGAGCGAGCGAGAGGGCCGCGTCGTCGATGTCGACCGCGATCACGCGCGCGCCGAGCGCCGCGGCGATCTGGACCGCGGAGAGGCCGACGCCCCCGCAGCCGTGGACGGCGACCGCGTCGCCGCCGCTGACGTTCGCGCGCTCGGCGAGCGCGTGGTACGCCGTCATGTACCGACAGCCGAGCGCCGCGGCCGCGGTCGCGCCGAGCCAGGCGGGGCGCCCGACGAGGTTGTAGTCGGCGGCCGGCACCGCCACTCGCTCCGCGAACGCGCCCGGGGCGGCGGCCTCGAACCCCAGCGCGCGGCCGTCCTCGCAGACGTTGCCGGCCCCGCGGCGGCAGTGGGGGCACGTCCCGTCGCCGAGCGAGAAGGGGACGACCACGCGGTCGCCCGGGCGGAACCGGTCGACCTCGTCGCCGACCGCGACGACCTCGCCGGCCGGCTCGTGGCCGAGCACTTGGCCGCGCGGGACGCGGTCGTCCGCCCACTCCCCGTGACCGGCCCACGCGTGCCAGTCGCTGCGGCAGACGCCGCAGGCCTCCACGCGGACGACGGCGCCGTCGGGCTCCGGTTCGGGGTCGGGAAGCTCGCGAACCGCGAGCGGCTCCCCGTGGTCTCGAAGGATCGCAGCGCGCATACGGCGATCAATCGGCGGACGCGACAAAGGTCTCTCGGCGGTTCCGCTTCCGCGATCGATTTTTTCGTGTTATTTTGACTTGATCTCAGTGTATGACAAGTGATAGTTGAGTAATGTTTATGTGGACCGAGTAATCTGGTTGACACGTGTCACGACCGATGAAGCGACGGCCCGGGATCGCCTACCGCCGACCCGAGGGGGACCCCTCTCGGTTCGTGATCGAGGCGGGAGACGATCCGCGGGTCCACGCCCCGGAGCGGCCGGACGGCGGTTGGCTCGACTGCGTGGCCGACGAGGACCGCGACCGTCTCCGGGAGGCGCTCGAGACCGACCCCGTCGACGTGGTGTACCGCGTCGCGTCCGACAGTGAGCCGCAGTGGGTCCACGAGCGTGGCCGGGCGACCGAACGCGGCGACGTGGCGGGGTACCTCTTCCCCGCCGACGAGCGCGTCGAGCGCCGCAAACGGCTGGAACGACAGCGCGAGCGGCTGGAGGAGTTCGCGAGCGTCGTGAGCCACGACCTCCGGAACCCCCTCTCCGTCGCGGTCGGAAACATCGAACTGGCCGACGACCTCGACGGCGACGCGTCGACGGAGCAGCTGGACCGCGCCCTCGACGCCCTCGACCGCATGGACCACCTCATCGGCGACGTCCTGACGCTGGCGCGCGAGGGGAAAACGGTTCAGGCGACCGAGCCGACCGACCTGCGGTCGGTCGTCGAGAGCGCGTGGCGGACGACGGGCCGACCGGCCGACGCCGCGCTCGTCGTCGACGCACCGCTCCCGACGATCCGGTCGGACGCGGACCGACTCCGACAGGCGCTCGAGAACCTCTTCCGCAACGCGATCGAACACGGGACCCCGGACGGACCCGGCTCGGCCGGCACCGGCGGCGACGAGTCGGACCCAGACGAGCGCGGCGCGCCGAGGACGTTCGCCTCGGGAGCGGGGTCGCAGGCCGACGGCACTCCCTCGGACCCCGACGAGGCCGCGGTCCGCGTCCGGGTCGGGCGGACGCGCGAGGGGTTCTACGTCGCTGACGACGGGCCCGGGATCGACCCCGACCAGCGAGACGCCGTCTTCGATGCTGGACACACCACCGCGAAGGACGGGACGGGCTTCGGGCTCGCCATCGTCGAGCGAATCGCCGAGGCGCACGGGTGGACCGTCTCGGTGACGGAGGGCCGGGAGGGCGGCGCGCGGTTCGAGTTCTGCCGCGTGGATGCGATCGAGCCTGCGGGCGTGAGCGACGGCGGTTCGGGGCCGAGTTCGTCCCCCCTCAGCGGCAGCGGGAACCGGTGAACTACCCACCGAGACCGGCTCACATGAAGTCGGTCAGCCCGGCCTGATCGTCGTCTTCCTCCTCGTCGGCCGCTTCGTCAGCGGCCGCGCCGTCCGCCGAGTCGCGCTGGTCGCTCCCGTCGGCGGTCGCCTCGGAGCCGTCGCGGTCCGGGTCGTCGGCCGCGCCCGAGTCGCTCTCGTCGTCTCGACGGTCGGCCGCGGCGTGCGCGAAGGCGCCGTCCGCGTGCTCCTCGATCAGTTCCTCGCGGCGGGCCTGCGCGTCCTCGACGATCGACGCGACCTTGTTCGTCGACTCGCCGGAGCCGGTAACGAAGGCGACGCCCGCCTCGTCGAGGTCGTATGCGGCCGCCATCGCGACGGTCAGGTCGCGGGGCTTACAGTGGTGCGTGACGGTCTCGAGGAACGGGAGCACCTCGCGTCTGGCGGTCGCGACGCTACAGCCGCTCGCGGCCGCAATCTTGCCGACGACCTCGTCGGCGGTCGCGTCCGACGACGACCAGAACTGCGGGCGGCCGTACCGGGTCCAGCCCCCCTTCTCGCCGTCGCGGGCGGACGCGACGCCCGCCGCCGCGTTGTCGGTCGCGTACCGCCAGTAGGAGTAGTTCTGCGTGGCGCGGACGCGGCCGAGCCACACGTCGGCGTTCGCGAGGAAGTCGTACGCGCGAACCGCCGCCGCCGGCTCGTACACGTCGAGGACGTTGTTCTCGATCCACGCCGTCAGGTCGTCCGGGGTCTCGTCGACGGCGTACGCCGACCGGAGCGCCTCCTCGGCGGACTCCTCTTTCAACACGGCGTCGAGGAACGGGAACAGCCCCAGCGCCTTGTCGCGGTCGCCGGTGACCACGTCCTCGACCGCGATCGAGTCGCGCCCCTGCGTCGCGGCTTGGAGGTCGTTGACCGCGCCTCGGAGGTCGCCGCGGTTCCCCTCCGCGATCCGCTGGAGGGCGTCGGAGTCGAACTCGATTCCCTCCTTGCGGCAGACGTCGCGGAGGACGGGGACGATGGAGCGCGCGGAGACGTCGCGGAACTCGATCTCCTGGGTCGCGTTCCGGAGCCCCCGCGACATGTCGTAGTAGTCGTTGGCGATGAGCACGATGGGCTGGCCGGACTCCTTGACCAGCTTCGTGATCGCCGAGGCGCCGCCGCGGTCGTAGTTGCCGTGGATGTTGTCCGCCTCGTCGACGATGACGAGCTGTCGCGAGGCGGTGTCGCCGCCGGCCGCGCCGCCGCCGGCCGCGCTCCCGCTGAGGGTGGCGTTCCGCGCGGCCCGGCCCGCGAACCGCTCGATGACGTCGGCGGTGCGCTGGTCGGAGGCGTTCAGCTCCACCGTCTCCCACCCCATGTCGTTCGCGAGCGCGTGCGCCGCGCTCGTCTTCCCGACGCCGGGGCTGCCGTGGAGGACGACCGCCTCGTGATGGTCGTCCCACGAGCGGGCCCACTCCGCGAACGCGTCGCGGGCCTTGTCGTTGCCGCGCACCTCCGAGAGCGTGCTCGGGCGGTACTTCTCCGTCCAGTCGGCCATTACCGAAGCAAGGAGCGAGCCGCGTTTAGTGGTTGCGGAGCGACCGGCGCCGCCCTTACGCCCCCTCGTCGGACGGCGGTCGCTCCGAGAGCCGATCGAACCGGTCCTGCGCCGCCTCGGCGCGGCGCTCCGTCTCCTCGGGCTCGTACGAGGCGGCCTCGATACGCCCGCCGTCGAGCGTCACCGACAGGACCGCGTCGGCNTGCCCTCCGTCCGGCGGAAGCCGCGAGGCGTCCAGCACCGCGTCCCCCACCTCGTCGCCGTCGCGCTCGAAGAACACGGTCGCGAGCCCGTCCTCGACGCCGTCCACGACCGCGGTGTACTCGCCGTCGGGGAGATCGATACCGGTCATTCGTAGCTCACCGCAAGCACGCGTTCCCCGGCGGCGTTCGAGAGTATCACCGTGTCGCCGGCGTTGTTCCAGACCGGCGACCCCGCCCCCCAGTACAGCTCGGCGTCGGTGTCTGCGCCGCTCCCCGTCCGGAGCGTCACCGTCGCGCCCGCGTCGAGCGTGTATCCCTCCGGGAACGCGTAGCTGTGCGCCGCCTCGTCCGCGACCGTCCACCCGGACAGGTCGATCGGCTCGTCGCCCGCGTTCTCGAAGACCACGTACTCGTCGTTCAGGTTCTCGCCGTCGTCGCCCTCGGCGTCCGCGTTGATCGCCGCGACTTCCAAGGCTGCGGCCGGATCGGTCGACGCCGTCTCGTCCCCTCCGTCAGTGTCGCCGCCGTCGTCGTCGGCGTCGCTGTCGTCGTCGCCTCCGCCTCCGGAACCGCCGTCGACCGGGTCGCCGCCGAGCCGAGCGCGTTCGACGACCTCGCCGCCTGCCCCGGGTTCGATCGGCTCGCCGTCGCGCACCGCGAGCGGGTCGGTGGGCGCGTCGCGCTGCGTCCGCACGGAGACGCCGTTCCCGTCGCTCACGAGGACGACGGTCCCGTGCGTCGCGGTCCAGTAGGTCGGGAGCGACCGGTCCGCGAACCGCCGGAGGACCTCCTCTGTCGGGTGACCGTACTGGGAGTCGTACGCGCTCGACACGACGACCGCCCGCGGTCCCACCGCGTCGAGGAACTGGCCGCTCGACGAGCTCGACGAGCCGTGGTGGCCGGCCTTCAGCACGGTCGACTCCAGTTCCGACCCGTACGCGTCGATCAGGTACGCTTCTTGATCGTCTTCGGCGTCGCCGGACAGCAGGAAGCTCGTCTCGCCGTGGGTGAGCCTGAGCACGACGCTGTTCTCGTTGCGCGCTTCGCCTTCGAGGTACGGCTCGGGCGGCCCGAGCACGTCGACGCCGACCGCGCCGAACGAGATCGCGTCGCCTTCGCGCGTCTCGTACAGCGTCACGTCGTGCTCCTCGACCGCGTCGAGGTACTCGGCGTAGGTCTGCGTGCTCGCGGCGATGCCGGGGTCGTAGACGGCACCGATCCCGTCGGCCTCCGTCTCGTAGTGCTCGATGATCGCCGCGTTGCCGCCGATGTGGTCCGCGTCGTTGTGCGAGGTGACGAGGTGGTCGATCCGCGTGATGTCGTGCCGCCGGAGGTACTCCAGCACGTACTCGCCGTCGTCGTTGTAGTGACCCGTGTCGACGAGCATGGTCGCTCCCTCCGGCCCGACGACGAGCGTGCTGACCGACTGCCCGACGTTGATGAAGTGGACCTCGACGGTGCCGTTCGCCGCCTCGGCCGCCGTCTCGTCGCCCGCGTCCGGTCCCGTCGGCGCCTGATCGCCGGGTACCGCGCCGGCACAGCCCGCGAGGAAGATGATCCCCGCGAGCAGGAGGATCCGGAACGCACCGCCCGTTCGTTTCATGTTTCGTTGATATTCTACACGGGCAAAGAGGTACGCATCCGTTACCGACCCGCACGTGTACTGTCCCGGATCGCGTCGCACCGTCCGCGAAGAGCGACAGCGGTCGCGCTAGCCGCATCCGGACGGTCCGCGTAGAATTCCGTATGGGACCGCTGAGAGTCGAACTCAGGTCATACGGACCCCATCCGCATAGGATACCACTACCCCACGGTCCCTGACTACACGCTNAAAAACGACGGTCCGGTAATTAAGGACTTCGCTTCAGTCGTCGCCGTCCCGCGGGACCACGAGGTCGCCCGCGTCCCGCACCGCGAGGCTCCCGACCGCGTCGCCCTCGTAGACGGCCAGCCCCTCGGCGCGACCGAGGACGTACCCATCGCGGTCCGCCTCGACCGTCCCGCGCTCCGCGCCCGCGGCGTCGACCACGCTCGCGAGGACATCTCCCTCGTCGAACGCGTCCCCGGCCGCCACCCGGTGCCGGACGAGTCCGGAGATATCGGTCGTCGGCCCGCGGAAGCGCCGCACGGGAAACTCGACAGGGGCCGGGGCCACGCCGACCCCGGGCTCGCTAGCCGACTCGGGTACTTCGTCAAGGAGCCCGAGTTCGACCGCGACGCCGACGACGCCCGCGACGCCAGCGTCGAGGAGCGCGTCGTCGACGACGCTGTGGGCGCCGAGCTCCGCCGTGAACGCCGGGATCCCCGCCTCGTTGAGTACGGCGCCCGCGGTCGATCGCTGGAGGTTCTCTTCGACGTACTCTGCGGCGGGATACTCCCGGACCACCGGAAGCCCGAACGCCTCGACGAGTCGGCCGAGGTCCTCAGAGAGCGCGGCCGCCTCGGCCTCATTCCGTCGGTCACCGTACAGCACGCGGTCGCGGATGGCGAACGGCTCGCTACCGACGCCCGCGGTGTGACAGTCGATCAGCGCGTCCGCGGTCGCGTCGGTGCCGACCGCGTCGACTGAGAACTCGTTCCCCTCGACCGACGACTCGCCGGTGATCGCGGCGTACAGCCGGGCGTCGATCCGCTCTTGGAGCTTCGGCGGGCGGGCCGACTCCGCGTCGGCGTCCGGGAAGTGCCGGTTCGGGTCCTCGTCGGCGTAGTACGTCTCTCGCGCGTTCCGGCGCAGGCCGGCCGGGGAGACGACGGGCACGNCGACGACAACGCCGGCGAGGTCGGCGAGGCGGTCGCCGAAGGTCGCGACCGCGTCCTGGACGACCGCGACGCCCGTCGCCTCGTCGCCGTGGACGCCGCCGGTGAGCCACAGCGTCGGCCCGTCGGCGGCACCGTTCGCGACCGC
>P_A23_Liq_2_FmtDRAFT_1000054_pt1 | contig 24866 bp, 21 predicted proteins | sample PonA232FremontCA_FD_10599 | JGI IMG/M metagenome (IMG submission 10599) | reverse complement strand
TGGGACTGTCGGGAACGAGACGCCCGCCGAGGGCGGCCACCGAGACGGGACGACAGACCCGCTCGGCGGGGAGCCCGCCGGGCGGACGGTGTCTGACTCGGAGGGTGGTGACGGGGTGACGACGACCGACAGGGGGGACACACAGACGGGCGACACGGGGCCACGGACCGACGAACGCGTCGAGGGGGACGACCCGACACTCGAGACAGACGGACAGACGGACGAGACCACCACGACAGACGAGACAGAGAGAGACGACACCGGGGAGACGGAGCCCCCGACAGACGAACCCCCACAGTTCCGGAAGGTGGTGCGGCTGCTCAACAACCGGTCGTTCCCGGTCGAACGCGGGGAGTTCGTCGAGTTGGCCGCCAGTGCGTACGATCTCGAGGAGTCGACCGTCACGGAGAGTCTCGCGTACGCAGTCGACCGGGGCGTGCTCGCCGTCGAGGACGGGCAGATCGTCCGCGGGTGAGCGCCGGTATCACGCTGCAACCTGCTGGTGTGCGGAAGCCACTTCTACACGGGGCACGTACAGAAGTTGTGTCTGGAAACGCAGAGCAGACGGCGGACACCGAGGGGGTCGCGGGGGACGGACAGCTCTGTTCGGTCGTGGAGGCGGTCCAGGAGATCGGTTCGGAGTGGCGACTGATCGTCCTCAACGACCTGTTGGACGAGGAGAAGCGGTTCAACGAGCTGAAACGGTCGACGGACGCGAACTCGCGGACGCTCTCGCGGGTGTTGGACGACTTGGAGGACGCCGGGCTCGTCGACCGCCGGGTCGAGGACCGACCGATCGCGACGTACTACAGTCTGACCGAGGCGGGGCGACAGCTGTGTCCAGTGTTCGACGAACTGGGGGCGTGGGCCGACGAGTGGCTGTTGGAGGCGGAGCCGGCGGCCCCGGCAGACGACTGATCGGGTCGGACTGACCGCGTCGAGAGCCGTCACGCGGTCGTCGTGTCAGATCTCGTCGCCGGCCGGTTCGCCGTCGGTGTCTGCGTCGTTCGCACCCTCGTCGAGTTCCTCGTTCACACTCTCGTCGGAGTCACCGTCGTCGAGTGCCGCCGTCTCGTCGGCGTGTCTGGGCTCGGCGTCGTCGAGCGTCGCCTGCCCTTGGTGGTACACCTCGGCGCGTTTCTCGTCGGTCGAGATCGCCTTCCCGGAGACGTACGTGAGAACGGCGAGTGCGACGAACGGAGCCACGAGCAGGACCACCTGCATCACGCGGCCCAGCGTGTCCCCGCCGAAGGGGTCGAACAACGCGAACGCCGCGACGAAGAAGGCGATGATCGCGAGGGGGATCACGTTGACCAAGAGGTCCAACAACGTGTCCCTGTCGAACGTGGCAGCCATGCGCGGCGATTGTCGGTAAGGGGATTAATACGTTGTCCATTCGGCCCCGGCTCAGACCGTCGGCTCGCGCCGCGAGAACGCCACTGCCTTGCCGACACCCGCCCCGACGACCAACAGGATGCCGGCTGTCCCGACCGCCTGGCCACGAACCGGGAGCGCCGGTCCGCCGAAGGTGAACCAGGCACCGACACCCAGACAGACGGCACCCATCACGACGGTGGTCAACCACGGGGTCTCGGCGTACCCCGACTCCGCGAGCACTCCCGCGAGACTCCCGCAGAACAACAGGAGACCGGCGACAGCGACGGGGAACAGTCCGAGCAGGACGCCCAACTCCGACACTGGAATCCCCAGCGCCACGAACAACGGCCACGGGCTGGCCGTGTTGTACTGATCGCTCAACCCGGGTTCACTCATACCCCGCCGTACGGGCGAGCGACGCCTAAACGCGTCGGTGTGTGGCGGCTGACCGTCTCGGCGGCCGGTGGTGCCGGTCGTCCGCGGCCGGGACGGGACGGAATCAACGTCGATACTCGGAGCAGACGATTGATACCGCTGGGGTCCTCGGTTGGAGACGAGCATGGCTTCGAGTACGGGAGAAGAGGCCGGCAGCGCCGAACTGGACCGGGCGACACTCGAGTTGGTCCGGGAGGCACTCGACGAGGTCGGCGACTCCTCCGAGGAGATCAGCACCCGGACGGGAGAGATCTCCGAGCTGACCGACGAGCAGGCCGAGTCGATGCGGGAGGTGACCCAGGAGGTCGCCAACCTCTCGGCCAGCGTCGAGGAGGTCGCCGCCTCCGCAGAACAGGTCGCGACCGCGAGCGAACAGGCGGAGAGTCTCGCCGAGGACGGCCAGTCGGCCGCCGGCGAGGTGGGGGACGCGATGGAGGGGATCTACGAGGCTGCCGGCAACGTCGCCGAGAGCGTCGAGACGATCCAGAGTCGCGTCGACGAGATCAGCGAGATCGTCACCGTCATCGACAACATCGCCGACCAGACGAACCTGTTGGCGTTGAACGCCAACATCGAGGCTGCGCGATCCGCGGAGGGGGACGGGTTCGCGGTCGTCGCCGACGAGGTGAAGAGTCTCGCCGAAGAGTCGCAGGACCGCGCCGCCGAGATCGAGGAGACGATCACGGCCATCCAGTCGGACACCGCCGCCGCCGTCGACACGATCGAGGAGAGCAACCGGCAGGTCGAGCGGGGAGCCGACGCCGTCCAGAACGCCATCGACATCCTCGACGAGATCGGCACCGCCGTCTCCGAGGTGGACGACGGGATCACGGAGGTCGCCAACGCGACCGACTCGCAGGCCTCCTCGACGGAGGAGGTGGCGACGATGGTCGAGGAGACCGCAGACACCGCCCGGGAGGTGTCGGAGAAGGCCGACGAGATCGCCGACGAGACGAACGCCCAGACCACCCGGATCGGCGAGATCGGCTCGCACATCGACGAGATGTTGTGAGTCGGCCGGAACCGAGAACGCTTACACGTCGGCCACTCCAGCCACACGTGTGACGGACACCTTCTTCGACCGACTCGCGGACCGGATCGAGCGCCACGACACCGTCGTCTCCGTCGGACTCGACGCCGACACCGACCGGCTCCCCGACCACCTCGCGGACCACGACCTCCCGCGGTGGGGGTTCAACCGCCGGCTGATCGACGCGACCCACGAGTACGCCGCCTGTTACAAGCCGAACGTCGCCTTCTACGAGGACGCCGACGGCTGGCGCGCGCTCCGGGAGACGATCGCGTACGCCCACGGCAAGGACGTGCCAGTCCTCCTCGACGCGAAACGCGGGGACATCGGCAACACGGCGCGCCAGTACGCCGACTTGCTGGAGGAGGCAGACGCGATCACCGTCAACCCGTACCTGGGTCGTGACTCGTTGGAGCCGTTCCTCTCGCGGGCCTCGAAGGGCGTGTTCGTCCTCTGTCGCACCTCGAACCACGGCGCAGCCGATCTCCAGGGGTTGGAACTCGACTCCGGGGAGCCGGTGTACCGTCGGGTAGCGGCTCTCGCCGCAGAGTGGAACGACCGCGACAACGTCGGTCTGGTCGTCGGCGCGACTGCACCCGAAGAACTCGAGGAACTGCGCGAGGCGGTCGAGCTGCCGTTCCTCGTCCCCGGTGTCGGCGCACAAGGTGGTGACGCGGCGGCGGCCGTCGAACACGGACTGGCGGACGGCGTCGGACTGGTCAACTCCTCGCGGGGGATCGTCTTCGCCGGCGAAGGTGCCGACGAGGACGGGTTCTACCGCGCCGCCGGGCAGGCCGCAAAGCGGTTGCGTGACCGGCTGAACCGACACCGCTGAGAGACGGCCGGCGAGGTCACTCCCCGCCGTCCGGTGCTGGCTGGCCCGGCGACGCCGCGTCGCCGGGTGCCGCCACGCCGCCTGCGGCCGCACTCGACACTCCGCCGCCGGCCGTCTCCGCGTCGTCGTCAGGGTCGACCTCGAACTGCGCGACCGTGTCGGCAAGATCGGCGGCGCGGCCGGCGACATCGTCGGCCGTCCGGGCCACCTCCGACACTGTCGCGGTCTGTTGTTCGACCGCAGCAGACACCTCACTGGCGTCTGCGGCGCTCTCACCGGCAATCTCGGTCACCTCGTCGACAGTAGCGGCGACCTCTTCCGTCGACGACGCCTGGTCGTCGGTGGCGCGATCGATGTCGTCGATCCCATCGTTGACCTCGGCGACCACCTCGTCGATGTCGTACAGTGCGTCGATGGCACGCGCGACGGTGTCGTTGCTGTCGGCGATCAGATCGCCGGTCGTGCGGATCTGGCTCGCCGTCTCGTCGGTCTGTCGTTCGATGTCGCCGACGAGACTGTCGATGTCGTCGGCGCGGTCGCCCGCCTCCTCGGCGAGTTGCTTGATCTCGTCGGCGACGACCGCGAACCCGTCGCCGTCCGTGTCCGTCCGTGCCGCCTCGACGTTGGCGTTCAACGCGAGCATGTCCGTCTGGTCGGCCACGTCCGCGATCACGTCCGCGAACCGTTGGATCTCCCCGATCTGGTCGACGAGTGTCTCGACGGCGTCGACTGCCTCCGTCGTCTCCGCCTGGACCTCGTCGAGTGCCGCGGCGGCGTCTTCGGCGGCGTCGCGTCCCTCCTGTCTGTAGTCGCCCGCCCGGTCGGCGCTGTCGGCGACCGCACTGGCGGTGGAGGCGACCTCCTGAACCGTCGCGGAGAGGTTGTTCATCTCCCGCGAGACGGTCTCCAACCGGTCGCGTTGCTCGTCTGTGCCCGCGCTGATCTCCTGGACCGTGCGGGCGATCTCGTCGGTCGCCGCCTCGATCTCGTCGGCGCTAGCGGCCAGTTGTTCCATCGAGTCGGCCACCTCTCCGGTGAACGACTGGACGCCCGCCAGCGTCACCTCGAGGTCGGCCACGACCGTGTTGAGCGTCTCGCCGACCTCGCGAATCCCGTCGTGGCTGCTCTCCGGGTCGACGCGGACGGTGAAGTCACCGTCCGCGAGCCGGCGCATCCCGTCGCGGTACGTCTCCGCCTTCGTGACGAGCTCCTCGGAGAGCGCCTCCGCCTCCTCGCGGGCCGTCTCCGCCTCGGCGGTCGCCCGCTCGGCCTCGGCGACCTGGTCGCGGAGGTCGACCCGCATCACATCTAGTCCACGCGCGAGGTCGCCGATCTCGTCGTCGCGCTCCGTCTCGACTGTCGTGTCGAGTTCACCGTCACGGAGTGTCTCGACGTCCGTCCGTAGCGACCGGAGATCGCGTAGAGCCGGCCGTTCGACGACCAGGACGAACCCGGCGAGCAACGCCGAGATCGCCCCCAACAGGACGAACAGATCCGACCGGAGACCGTCGACGACACGGAACAACGCTCCCGGTTCGGTGTAGCTGACGACCGCCCAGTCCATCTCGGCGACGCCGTCGTACCCGACGGTCAGGTCGGCTCCAGTGGTGCTGTTGACACCGGAGAGAGTCTGTGTGCCCGTCTCGCCACGGAGACCGGCACGGACGGCCGGAGAGACTCCGTCGGTGTCTGGGGTGTGTCGGGTGCCGACCGCACTCTGGTTCTGGCCGTCGTAGACGATCGTCCCGTCGGCCGCGACGATCCGGGTGGTCGTCTCGTCCAACACGGAGCCGATCCGGCCGTGGACGTACGACAACGGCGTCTCGGTGACGACCACGTCACCCGACGGGAGCCGGCCGTAGACGATCCACGAGCCGCCCTGGTCGGTCTGTGCGGTGAGTGTCGTCTCGCCGGCTCCCAGGTTCGAAGGGAGGTCGTACCCTCGGTCCCCGGCAGTCTCTCCCGACGCCTCGGGGTTCGAACTCACCAGGATCTCCCCGTCGGAGCCGTCGATCAAGTGGACGGCCGCGACCAGCTCGTCGCCGACGCGACCCCTGTACAACTGCTCGACTTCTCCGAGACCGCTCCCGACCGAACTAGCCTGCCGGACACGAGTGGTCGACTGGACCAACTGCCGGGCGTTCGTCTGGATCGAAGAGACGACCGACCCGGCCGCGTCCGTCTGCACGCCCGTCTCCGCGGCGAGCGACGCCGTCCGCTCGGATCTGACCGTGTCGCTGACTCCCCCGACGGTCCACGCCGCAACCGCGGCACCGACGATCACTACTAGCGTTACTCCCAGGAACACCTTCGTCCTGTAGCTCTTCCGTGGGTCGATCTCCATGAGTCGTTCGTCGCTGCACTGGATTCACTACAAAGGTTAAAGCAGTACGTCTCAGATATCAAGCACGATAACCCCCCGACAATTTAGCCCTCTGGGAGAAGTGACAACCGGATCGCTGGAGAGACGGGTGTCTCGCAGACAGACGCGTTCGGGGACGAGACCAGTTCTAGAGACGGACGTGTTCGAGCGAGAGTCGCCGGGTCACTCGGAGCGTGGTTCGACGGCGTCGGCGTCGCGGGCACCCTCGACCGTCTCGCGGACGGCGTCCGCACCGGCCTCGTGGATCAGGTCGCCGACGACGACCACGTCCGCGTGACGCCCCATCTGGTGGGCGCTGTCGTAGTCCCCGACGCCGCCGCCGTAGAACAACGTCGCCTCCTCGGTCGCCTCGCCGGCGGCCGCGACGACGTCCGGATCGCCGAGCGTGCCGGAGTACTCCAGGTAGACGATCTCCTGTCCGAGCAGACGCTCGGCCGTCCGGGCGAACGCCGCCACGTCCTCGGGCGACTGGTCGCAGTCGGCGTCGGTCAGTTCGGCTACGTCCGCGTCCGGGTTCATGATGACGTACGCCTCCGTCGTCGTCCGGTCCCAGTCGACGTCGGCGTCGATCCGAATCCACTCCTTGTGGGCACCCGTGATCCAGAACGGGTCCTGTGCGTTGAGTACGACCGGGACGAGGTAGCCGTCCAACGCCTCGTCGTCCACGACGACGGCCGGGTTCGACGGCTCCTGGTACAGTGGGACGTCGTGTTCTGCACACGCGGTCATCACCCGCTCCATCTTCTCGGCGGTCACGTCGAACGTGCCGCCGATCTCGATGGCGTCCGTCCCCGTCCGACACACGTCGGCGAACGTCTCGTCGCCGTACAGCTCTTTGTCTGGGTCCACCTTCAGCACGTGGTCCCACGACTCCCACGGTCGACTCATGTCGTAGGTGTCGTAGGAGGGACGCCGGTTAAAAACTGCGTGGAACGCGAGACGAACACGACACGCGGAGCGGCTGAACGACGGCCCGAACCACGCGAGTCTGTGGACTTATTAGTCGGCGGGCGGCCACAACTACCAGTACGGGAGATGTCCGACGACAACCCAGTCGACCAGTTCTCACAGACGCGGTTCGTCGCGGAGGAGATCGACACGACGGTCGATTCGGCAGTGCGGAGACGAGTTCGAACTGCGCTGGGAGACGCAGTTGCAGAGCTCCGTGACGCACTCGTCGACGAGCAGACTGCCGTGCAGCTACTGACCGGCGACGACACGCTCCAGGAGGTCGACACGACACACAGGGAAGATCCGGAGCCGCTCACGAAGCGGGCGGTACTCGACCCGTTGTTCGACGCGCTCGGCTACGACGACCTCGCGCTCGAAGTGGGCGACAGGTCCGACAGCTACGGGAAGAAGGCGGACTACGCCGCTCCGTTCGACGCGTTCGACGAGATCGACTCCGGACGGCTCCTGATCGAGGCAGAGCCGGTGAACAAGCGACTCAGACAAGATCGTCACGGGCTCGGACAGGTGGAAGACTGGTTGTCGTACCGACCGTTCGACGCGACTTTCGGGGTCGCGACGGACGGACTCCAGTGGACGCTCGTCACCTACGACGACGACAGTTACAGCCTCGACACGCTCGCGGATGTCGACCTCCGGCCGGTCGTCCAGTCGATCTTCGACGATCAGACCGGGTACGACACCGCTCCGGCAGGGTGGACGACGGGTGACACGGAGCAGTTGCTCGAGCGGTTCCTCACCGGGTTCGCGTTCGACAACGTCGTCAGCGTCGCTCGCGACGCTCGGGAGTCGATCCGGCGGCGGCGGAGAGAGATCACGGATCAGTTCTACGACGACTACGTCGGGCTCGTGTTCGGTCGAGCACCGGCGGGCGAGGCGTCCCCGAGACGGAGTCTGATCGGTGACGGGGTCGACGCTCCACAGGCCGCAACGGGTGACGACGTTCGGTTGTTCGCAGTCGAACTGATGAACCGGCTCGTGTTCGTCAAGTTCCTCGAGGATCGTGGACTCGTCGAGGAGGGGTTGTTGGGGCGGATCGTCACGGAACACGACGAGACGATCGTCCCGCGATCGTTGTACGAGACGTACCTCGAACCGTTGTTCTTCGGGGTGTTCGACGAACGACCCGGAGACCGTGACCGGCGTATCCAGACAGTCACGCAGTACTCGGAGCTGCCGTACCTGAACGGGGGGCTGTTCCGGCCGACGGAGTACGACGGCGAGGGCGACGACACGAGGTTCGACGACACCGACTTCGACGTGGCCGATCCTGTGATGCGGGAGTTGCTCCTGTTACTCGAACGGTACGAGTTCTCGACGACCGGCGGCCCGGGCGAACTCGACCCGAGCGTCCTCGGGAACGTCTTCGAGAAGACGATCAACTACATCACGACGGCGACGGGCGACCAGAAGAAACAGCTGGGGGCGTACTACACGCCCGACGAGATCACACGGTTCTGTGCCGAGCAGACGGTGTTGCCGGGACTGCGTGACGAGATTGCCGCCTTCCTCTGTGACGAGAAGGGGTACACGGAGTCGATGCTCGCGGACGACGTGTTCGAACTGATCGACGCGCTCCCGCCGAACGTCGAGTTGGTCGAGGAACTGATCGAGACGGTCGTCGACGACTTCCGGGCACTCGACCCCGCGTGTGGCTCTGGCCACTTTCTCACCGCCGTCGAGAACGAGATCGTCCGCGTTCGGAAGGCGTTGTACGATGTCGCGTACGGGGGACTACCGGACGACGACCCGCGCGACGAGACGCCACCCACCTGGCGGCTCCGCAAACGGACGGTCGTCGAGAACATCTACGGTGTCGACGTCGTCGCGCCCGCGACGGAGATCGCCAAGCTACGACTGTGGTTGTCGATCGTCGCGGCGGTCGAGCCGAGCACTGTCGACCAGTACGATCGGGGAGAGCTCGCGCTCCCGAACATCGTCTTCTCGATCCAACAGGGGAACAGTCTGATCGGGTTCACGGATCTCGTGGAGACGACCGCCAGCGGGGCCCAGTCGGTGTTGGACAACTGGAGTGGTGCGTCGGTTCGCGATCGGTACGAGGACGTGATCGAGGCGATGGACGCGCACGCCGACACGAACGACACGGCGGCGGCCAAACGCCACCTCAGAGAGGCCGAGCGACGGAAGAACGACCACCGCCCCGCGTTAGACGAGAAGATCCACCAACAGTTCCACGAGGCGGGGGTCGACGTGTCGCTCAACCGGGTACGGGAGTACGACCCGTTCCACTGGGTGTTGGAGTTCGCGCCGGTGTACGCCGACGGCGGGTTCGACGCCGTCGTCGGCAATCCACCGTGGGAGATGCTACAGCCACGCCGAGACGAGTTCTTCAGCCGGTACGAGCCGACGTTCCGGTCGCTCACTCCGTCGGAGAAAGACGAGATCGAGGCCGAACTGCGGGACGACCCCGAGATTCAGTCTGCGTGGGACGCGTACGAACGAACGATTCAGCAGCGTGCGACGTACTTCACCGACGGGCCGGCGTACAACCTCCAGTGGGGTGAGATCGACGGGCGGACCAGAACGGGACGGAACGACCTCAGTACGTTGTTCCTCGAACGGGTGTTCGACCTGACGAACGAGAACGGCTACGTGGCGAAGGTGTTGCCGAACAAGGTGTTCTCCAACGCCTCGGCCAAGCGACTGCGGTCGGAACTGTTAGAGGCGACAACAGTCGAGTCCGTCGTGGGGTTCGAGAACAAGGGGATCTTCGGCTCACTACACGACCAGTTCGAGTTCGCCGTCCTCACGTTCAGAAACACCGGTCACACCGAGTCGTTCCGGGCGACGTTCGGGCAACGACGTGTCGAGGTGTTGGAGCGCTTCGAAGCCGAGAGCGTGTCGGTCACACCGTCCATGATCCGACAGTACTCTCCGGAGGGGTTGACCTTCCCGAAGGTGTCCTCGGCGTCAGAGGTCGACGTGTTGCAGACGTTGCTCGACCACGAGCCGGTCGGGGAGTCGGTCGACGGGAGTTGGTGGGCGGACGGCCACATCGAGATCTACACGCGCGACTCGGCGTACTTCAGCGAAGACCGGGCGGACGCAGACTACCCCGTCTACGGTGGGAGCAACGTCCACCAGTTCGTCCACGACACCACCTTCGCCGGCCTCGAAGAACCCGACTACTGGAGTGTCGCGGAGTCACGCGATCCGGCGGCGAGTGCGAAAGCGCGGGTTCGCGAGAAGAACGTTCGCCACCTGAAAGACGCCGTCTACCGGGCGTTCGACGGGGCGGCCGGAAACGAGAGCAAGAAGGCGTTCGTGAACACCCTGTTGAGAGAGGAGCGCGGCGAGCCACTGCAGCCAGAAGACGTGTTACTCGACTGTACGGAGTACCGCATCGTCTATCGAAACGTCACGAACGCCAGAAACGAACGGACACTGATCGCGACAGTGCTCCCACCGGGTCTGATCTGCTACCACGCCCTCACCACGATTCGGCCCTACCGAATCGAGCCGTCAGAGGCCGATCTCCAGCAGTTCCCGCTCCACAGTGCGTACGAACGCGCGTTCACCGACCGGGAACTGTTCGTGGTGACTGGGTTGTTGAACAGCATCCCCTTCGACTCGTTCATGCGGACACGGGTGGACACGAACGTCGCACGCTACAAGTTCGAGAACGCGCCGGTCCCGCATCTCACCGCCGGTGACGACTGGTTCGACTACATCGCGACGCGTGCCGCGCGGCTCAACTGTTACGGCGAGGCGTTCGCGGAGATGCGCGATCGGTTCGGTGGGATCGAGCCGGCGACGGCAGCCGACGAACGGGAACGACTCCGGGCAGAGATCGACGCCGCCGCGTGTCACGCCTACGGGCTCGACCGCGCGGAGACGGCGTCGCTCCTCGACGACTTCCACCGTGTCGAGAGCCCACGGCTGATGACAGCGGCGTACTTCGACCGCGTGTCGGACTGCTACGACCGGCTCGCCGGTGGGCCGACGACTCGCTCGTGACGACCCGGCGGTCGGTGCTGTGACCGCGCGGGCTGTACCGCAAGAGATGCACCCTGTCGATTTACGCCAGTGCTGACACAGTCGCAGACCGTGTCGACCCGCCCGACGAAGACCATCCCCGTCGTCGCAGTGCTCGGCGTGTTGTTCGCGGCCGTCCCGGTGACGCCGGCGGTAGACGACTCACGGACGTACGAAGCGGTCGCGTTCGAGCCCGAGACGGACGCAGACGTGCTCGCTCACCGGAGCAACGCGGTGACGAACCTCACGAGCGTCGCGAGCGACGACGAGACTGCACGACGACAGCTCGACCGCGCGGCCGGCGGCAGAGCGGTGACAGCCGACGCAGACAGGCCCCTCTCGCGGTTCGAGAACGACACCAGCTACGCCGTCTACGAGAGTGCGTACTACCGACTGAACGCCAGCAGCGAGACGGACGGGACGTACACACTCCGGCTCCAGCCGGTTACTGCCGACCGTGTCGTCGACGAGTTGGAGGTAGCGTACGCCGACGCGTCACCCGAGGTACGACGGGTCGTCGACGAGAGAGAGGCGACCGTCACGGCAGACATCGACGACGACGACACCGCGGCGCGGATCGACATCGGCTTCGGCTTCGACGTGCTCTCGGTGGTCGTCCAGTTCCCCGTCGGGAGCACGGTGTCGGCGGCCGCGCCGGCGAGTGAACTGTTCGGCACGCTCGCAGCGGGGGTGGTGGCCACCCCGTCGACCCTCCCGATCGCCGGGAGTCTGCTCGTCGGCGTGGTGTGGGGACGCGACGGGGTCGGGCGGCGACTCGCCGTCGCCTGTCTCGGAGTCGTGGCGGCCTCGGCCGTCCACGCTGCTGCGGCCGGGGTGACCCGTCAGGCCACCTTCCCAGCCGTGTTCGTGTTCGTCGTGGACAGCGTGGCGTCGGTGATGGCGGTGCCAGTCGTGGCAGCCGGGTACATCCACGCGGCCGACAGCGAGTGAGTCAGGTCGCCGTTCGAGACAACAACGTCGCGACCCCCTCCTCGTCGGCGATCGCGCGGTACTCGTCGGTGAGCAGGAGTCGTTGTCGGGGGCGACCCATCTGGACGGGTTCCTTCTCGGTGGTGACGACCCCCGCGTCTTCGAGATCCGTCTTGTGTCGAGAGAAGGAGGCCGTCGAGGCGAGTCCACTGTCTTCTCCCCACCGACTCACGTTGTAGTGGAGGAGTTCCCGCTCGGCGGCGACGACGAGTGCGGCACGGACCTCGTGGAACTGGGTGCGGTCGCGGAGTCCGGCCACCACGTCCAGGGCCGTCTCGAACCCCTCGCGGAACCCCTCCCCCAAGTCCGCAGTCATCGACCGGCGGAGCAGAGCCAGCGGCGGCGTCCGGAGGTGGTAGCGGTCGGCGTCCGCCCACAGCGTCGCACACGCCTCGTGGACGTCGGCGTGGAACGTCTCCTCGTCCGTGGAGACGCTGCCGGCCGTCCCCTCGACGAGAACGAGTGCGTGGACGGCGTCGGGGCCGACGAGCATCGGAGTCTCGTCGTCGAGTGTCGTCTCCCGGAGCGCGACGGCGTCTGTCTCGACCAGGTTCGCCGTCCGACTCCCCATCAGGAAGTCCTGGCGCAGTTCCCGGAGCGCCCCCCGACACCCCAGAACGCGAACGGGTGGTGACGGCTCGTCGTCCCCGCCGGCGACCGCCAGCGCGAACAGGAACTCTCTGGTCGGGTTGATCAGGTACCGTGGCTCCCCGCCGCCGTCGCTGGCGGACAACACTCGCCGAACCGCCTCGACCGGTGGCTCGCTCGTCGTCTCTGTCGTCATGGTTGACGACCGGTCCGTCGGGGAGCAGTTAATACTTCTGAATCGTTGTGAAAACCCGCCCACTGTACCCAAGGATAGAACGATAGTCGGGGTTCGGAAAGAGCCTCGGATGTTTCAATACATTTTCAGAGGGTGTAGTACATTAACACTGAAGGCGGATTCAGTCGCGCGCGGACGGCGTGGACCGTGTGTGCGACCGGGGTGAGCCGAAGCGACTAACGGGCTGGCCCGTCGAGTTCCGGTCGATGAGCAACCCGCAGGTGACGTTCGAGACGACGCACGGAGCGTTCACGGCCGAACTGTTCGAAGACCGCGCACCCCGGACGGTGGAGAACTTCCTCGGGTTGGCCCGTCACGACCCGGCGGCCGACGCCGATCCGACGCCGACGACGAACACCTGGGAGGACCCGGAGACCGGCGAGATCCGCGGTGACTCGTTGTACGAGGGTGCCGAGTTCCACCGGATCATCGACGACTTCATGATCCAGGGTGGGGACCCCACCGGCACCGGACGCGGCGGGCCGGGCTACCAGTTCGACGACGAGTTCCACGACGAGTTGACACACGACGGCCCCGGTGTACTCAGCATGGCCAACTCCGGTCCGGACACGAACGGCTCGCAGTTCTTCGTCACGCTGGACGCCCAGCCCCACCTCGACGGCAAACACGCCGTCTTCGGCGAGGTCGTCGACGGGATGGACACCGTCGAGGAGATCGGTGACGTCCAGACGGACCGCAACGACGCCCCGCGCGATCCCGTCGAAGTCGAGTCGATCGTCGTCGACGCGTAACAGTCGAACACGGGGCGACACTGTCGCAGTTCTCGTTTCTGGTTCGGCCACCGGAAAACTGAAACGGCCGCTTCGTCACCCTCCGGCGAGCAGATGACCGACCACGAGATCACGGCGGAACAACGACGGGGGGTCGACGGCGGAGCGCTGACCGCGGCGATCGGGATCGACGAGTCGGAGATCGCCTGGCGGAAGTCGTTCACCGGGTTCGACGAGACGGACGCCGCACGGCTGGCCGAGATGGACGAGACGTTCGACCGGATCGCCGACGACCTCGTCTCGGAGTTCTACGACCACCTCGGCTCCTTCACCGAGAGTCGGGCGGTGCTGGACGGGTCGCCGTTGTCGCTGGACCAACTGACCGCCTCACAGCAGGGCTACCTGCGCGATCTCGGCGGCGGGGAGTACGGACAGTCGTACTTCGACCGGCGCGCCCGGATCGGGAAGATCCACGACGTGCTCGACATGCCGCCGAAGTTCTACCTCGGTGCCTACTCCATCTACTACCGTGGGATCGTCGACGCGGTCGCCGAGGACGTGGTGAGTGAGGTCGCGGCCGGGGAACTCGGCGACCGCACAGAGCGTGCAGACGGCGGGGTCGCGTCGACACCCGAGACACCGGCCGACCAGACGCTCGAGACGGTCGAGACGGCACTCGACGCCGCGACCGACCGGATCACGTCGGCGCTGAAGCTGCTATCGTTGGACCAACAGGTGGCGATCGACACCTACCTCCACTCGTACAACGAACGGGTGGAGACGGCCGCCGAGCGGCGGCGGGAGCTGGCGACGACGGTCTCCGAGGAGGTCGCGGAGCCGTTGACCGACCTCGGCACGGAGGCGGAGGCGACCGTCGACACCGCGGAGACGCTCGCGGCGGAGGCAGACGACGCCGTCGGGAAGATGGAGACGAGTTCGGACGAGATCGGGGTGCTGAGCGCGACCGTCGAAGAGGTGGCTGCGACGGCCGAGGCGGTGGCCGCGACGAGCGAGCAGAGTCGGGAGGTGGCCGCCACCGGCCAGGCGTCTGCCGAAGACGCGTTGGCGGCGATGGAGGCGATCGACACGGCGACCGAGACGGTCGAGCACGATCTCTCTCGGGTCGTCGACCAGATCGAGGCGGTGGAGGAGGTGGTGTCCGTGATCGACGACATCGCGGACCAGACGAACCTGCTCGCGTTGAACGCCTCGATCGAGGCCGCCAGAGCCGGAGAGGAGGGCGACGGGTTCGGCGTCGTCGCCGAGGAGGTGAAACGGCTCGCAGAGGAGTCACGGGAGCAGGCGGGCGAGATCGAGGAGACGATCGCGGCGGTCCGTGCGGACGTCGCGGAGACGGTCGACAGCCTCGACGAGACGAGTGACCGCGTGACCACCGGTGTCACCGCAGTCGAGTCGACGCTGTCGGACCTCGAGGAGATCCGTGCCGCGGCCGCCGAGACCGCAGACGGGATCGAAGAGGTGTCGCGGGCGACCGACGACCAGGCGGCCAGCACCGAGGAGGTCGCGGCGACGATCGCAGACGCCACCGAGACAGTGAGCGCCGTCGCCGACGAGGCGAGCGCACTCGCGGCGGCGAACAACGACCAACGCGACCGCGTCCGGAGCGTCGAGACCGCCGTCGACCGTCTGGAGACGGGGTGAGTCGCGGGAGCCGGTGGCCGACACGCTCGACGGTGTCGTCGAGCGGCGTGTGCGGCGTCGTCGAGCGGTGTGTACGGCGTCGTCGACCCACAACCGCTTAACCGCCGCCGTCGAACACGCAGAGGGATGCTGATCACGCTCGAAGGACTCGACGGGAGCGGGAAGACCACCGTGTGGGAGGCGCTCCGGGACAGCTACCCGGAGGCGGTGTTCACCCGAGAGCCGACGGAGTCGTGGTACGGCGAGGCGGTGGGCCAGTCGCTGACGGACGAGGACGCCGACCCGTTGGCGGAGCTGTTCTTGTACACGGCCGACCACGCGGCACACCTCTCGCGGGTGGTCGAGCCGGCGCTGGCGGACGACCGACTCGTGATCTCCGACCGGTACACGGACTCCCGGTACGCCTACCAGGCGGCGAGTCTCGCCGAGACGGAGCTCGACCGGCCGTTGGAGTACATTCGGGGGATTCACCGCGCGTTCACCCGCGAACCGGACGCGACGCTGTATCTAGAGCTCCCGCCGGAGACGGCAGCCGAACGGGCCGGCGCGGACGACAAGTTCGAACGGGCGGGCTTCCTCGCGGAGGTGGCGAGCAACTACCGTCGACTCCGGGAGGCGGAACCGGAACGGTTCGTCGAGGTCGACGCGACGGCCGCTCCGGAGACGGTGATCGAACGGGTCGAACGGCTGGTGACGGAGCTGAGCGGGCGGGAGCCAGACCGGTGAGTCAGACGTCGACCGGACAGCCGGCCACCCGGCCGCCGCGCATCCCGTCGGCGAGCCAGTAGATCGACACCACGAGCACGACCGACGCGCCGAGTGCGAACTCCAGTCCGTCCAACGGTAAGAACAGCAGCGAAGAGCCGACGCCGAGCAGAGAGGCGAGCCCGAGCAACACCGCCGAGCCACACGCCGCACAACCCGCCCCGAGCGTGCCGAGGACGACCCCGGCGAGGGTCGTCCCCCCGGTCTGGAGCGAGAGCCCGTGTTCCCGCAGGTGGTAGACGGCCATCGACACGTCGACCCCCGACAACACCGCGACGACGAGGAGCAGTCCACCCTGTGCCGTGCCGAAGGAGGTGCCGACGAACGGGTAGAGTTCCAGCAGGACGCGCAGGCGGTTCGCGAGCGGGAGCGACCCACCGACGACGACGCCGGACACCAACGGCACGTTCAACGAGACGACGAACAGGGTGAGGGCGGCGACGCTCGCGGCGCTCGCGACGACCGCGTACGTCGGCACAGAGAGCACGAGCCGGGCGGTCCGGGTCATCAGTCGCCAGTCGCGGCGGGTGGTCGGGAGACGCGGAACAGACCGGGACATCTACGCCTCCCCGAGTGTGTTCGCGATCAGGTCGTAGCTGACGCTCCCGTTGGCCGTGGTGACGAACGTCCCGTCGCGGAAGAGGGCGACCGCCGGGGTGCTCCGACCGACCCCGCCGGCCTCGGCGGCGTCGAGATCGGCCTGGACCGCGTCGTCGTACGCTGCACTCTCGGCGTCCGCGACGACTGCCGTCTCGTCGAGGTCGGTGCCGGCGAGAAACGACTCCGTCAGCCGGGAGACGTTGTCGATCGACAGCCGACTCTGGTTCCGGTAGTAGTAGTCCAGCAGACCCCAAAAGGCCGACTCGTCGCGGGCGAACGTCGCCTCCAACGCCTGTGTCGCCGGCTCCCCCCACGCGTAGACGACCGGGTAGTTCCGGAAGACGAACGCCGCGTCTCCGGGTTCGACCAACTGGTCGCGGATCGTCGGGACGACCCGGTCGTGAAACGCCGCACACCGTGGACAGGAGGGGTCCTCGAAGGCGACGATCAGGTGGCCGTCGAGATCGCCGTACCGCGGCTGTGCCGTCAACGCCGCCGCCGTCGGGTGGTCGGGGACGCTCACCGACCCGCTCGACGCGTCGGCGGTCGAGGTCGGCGAGTCGTCGGAGGACGTGGGGGGCGACTCTCCGCCAGTGGACTCCGTCGATACACTGCCACCGTCACCACCCAGACAGCCGGCGAGGCCGGCAGTGCCGAGAGCCGCGAGCAGACGACGCCTGTTCACACACTGATTTCACTGGAGTTGTGACTAAACGTTCGGCGGTGTCGCGTCGACGAGACACAACCGCGGGGGGTACCGGGACCGCGAGTGTCGCGAGCGGGGTCGACACTCGTTCACCCGCCGTCGCTCCGCGGCACAGAACGTCGTGCCCGTGGTCGTCCGGCAGTCAGAACAACACACCCTCCAACGCCTCCAGTCCGAAGACGTACGCGCCGGCCAACAACAGTTCGAACGACAACGTCCCCACTGCCGAGAGGAGTGCGAACCGCCGTGGCTCCAACTCGGACAGTCCCGCGGGGACGGTCAACATCCCGCGGGTGAACAGGAGGCTGTTCGACACCGGGACGACCACCGGACCCCACCGGTCGAACCAGCCGTCGAAGCGGTCGAGTGACGATTCACTCACCCGGAACCAGCGTCTCTCGAGGAGGTACTCCCGGCCGCCGCGGCGCGCGAGCAGGAACAACGCCGTCTGGCCGGTGGTCGCACCGACGACCGCGACGCCGATCACGCCCGCGACGGTCACCGGCTCCGTCCCGAGCAACACCAGACTCCCGGGGACGATCAGCTCCGAGGGCATGAAGTACATCAACATCGCCCCCTCCAACACGAACACGACCAGCAACGCGAGCAACGCGAACTCCGAGTCGAGCAACGACCGGAGGAACGCCGGCATCTCGTCGACGAACTGACTCTGGAGGGGGACCGGCATCTGTGACCGGGTAACGCACACCTCGATAAATCGTTTGTCGTTCCGGCCGGCGCGTCGCCTCAGACCCCGCGGGTCTGGAGTTGTTCCTCCTCGGGGAGGTCGGCGTTGGCGTCACCGCGCATCCCACTGCCCGCACGCTGGGCGATCTCCGCGAGCCGTTCGGCGTCGTCCCAGTTGTTGACCGCCTCGACGATCGCCGTCCCCATCGCCTCCGGGTTCTCCGCGCCGAAGACGCCGGAGCCGACGAAGATCCCGTCACAGCCGTGGTGCATCATCAGCGCCGCGTCTGCGGGCGTCGCGATCCCGCCGGCGGCGAAGTTGACGACCGGGAGCCGCCCCAACTCGGCGGTCTCGTGGACCAGTTCGATCGGGGCCTCGTGTTCGCGCGCCCACTTCTCGCGTTCGTCGCGGTTCATCCCGTTCAGCTCGCGGATCGCCCCCTTGATGTTGCGCTGGTGGTGGACGGCCTGGTTCACGTCGCCGGTGCCGGCCTCACCCTTCGTCCGGATCATCGCCGCGCCCTCGTTCACGCGGCGCAGCGCCTCCTGGAGGTTGCGCGCGCCACAGACGAACGGCGCGGTGAACTCCCGCTTGTCGATGTGGTAGCGGTCGTCGGCGGGCGTGAGCACCTCGCTCTCGTCGACCATGTCGACGCCCAGCGCCTGGAGGATCTCCGACTCCTTCACGTGGCCGATCCGGGACTTCCCCATCACCGGGATCGACACCTCGTCGATGATCTCCGGGACGACGTTCGGGTCGGGCATCCGAGCGACGCCGCCGCGCTTGCGGATGTCTGCCGGCACCGACTCCAACGCCATCACTGCGACGGCACCACAGTCCTCGGCGATCCGGGCCTGTTGTGCGTCGACCACGTCCATGATCACGCCACCCTTCTGCATCTGGGCGAACCCGCGTTTGACCGTCTCCGTTCCGTGTTCTGGCTCGGCCGCGATCTCCTCGATCGCGCCGCCGATGTCCGCCGGACCGTCCCGTTCGCTCATGAACGTACACAGGGATTGTAGCCACTTAACCGGATTGATGGTTCTGGTGGGTGAGAGCGGGTGGAGTGAACCCCGGGCGAGCGGCCTCCGCAGATGGACGGGGAGGGTCGTCGGTCCACAGTCGCACCGGGGGACACAACCCCGCGCAACTCGGCGCGAACGAGCCGAAAGTCGACGAGCGCGACCGGTGGGGTCACCGCCGTCGGTGCGCCGGACGGACCGCTCACAGATCGCTCTGCAGATGTCGACGGAGCACTCGACAACGGCCCGGTCACACTCGTCGTGACAGACACCGCCAACGAGGGTGTGAACGTCTCTGTCGACGACGAACGCGTCGGCACCACAGACGCGAACGGGACGACGGCGGGGAGAGCCGCGACGAGGAGGGCGACCGGGAGAGCGACGCGGACGGCGAGACAGGAACAGACGAGTGAGCCGACGACCAACAGCGAACACGCCCGCAACCGGGGACGGCTCCGCCGACGGTTCCCGCAGACGGGTCGGCCCACCCACGCGACGCCGTGTCCGTCGGCACACGTTCGGCGGTGGCCGTGTTCGCGAGTGACACGTCTGGTGCGTGACGAGCGGCGAGAAGACACTTGTCGTTCCGACTTCCCGACACAGTCGTGCGACGACGTGCCCTCCTCGCCGCGGTGGCCGCCGGTGTCGCCGGCTGTGGGAACCGCGGTGACACCGCCAGTGTCCGGGCGAGAGACGCGGGTGACACACGGACCGAGACACAGACACCGGTCGACGAACGCCCGGAGCCGGCCGCGTGGGTCGGTGAGAGCCGTGTCGTCGAGTTGGCGACGGGGCCACGGACGCTCGCGATCGGGAGACACCCCCGTCTGGAACGACTCGAACACCGGGTCGGGTTCGCCCAGACGGCGACGGCAGACGAGCCGGCAGTGCTCCGGGCGACGCTGACGAACGCCGGCGAGTACGTCGAGCCGGTTCGTCTCGACGCGGTCCCGTTGTTCGGCACTCGCTCCGTCCGCGCGTCGGGACGAGCGGGCGGCCCCGCGACACTCCGGCTGACGCCGACCGCGGGACACGAACTGGCGACGGAGACACCAGGGGTCGAACGCGGCCCGGCAGGCTACTGGCGGGCGCGTGACAGGCCGGCCACACTGCCGGAGCGAGTCGTGCTCGACCCCGGCGAGACGGTGTACGGGGAGTACTACGTCGTCGGGCACGCAGACCGCGAGGGGTTCGCGACGGAGACGTACCGGTTCGGCCACGACCCCGGCGTCGCGCTCCGGGTCTGGAACACCGCGGCACCCGGGCCGACGGGAGACTCGCAGTTCGTGGGCGCGACGCCACCGGCGGTTGGCGGTGACACGGTCGGGTGGTTCCACGACGCCGACCCCGAGACGGAGGTGTTCCTCCGGCCCAGTGCAGAACGGGTCACACCACCCGGCCGGCTGTCGTTCACCGTCGTCAACCACACGACGGAGCGACTGAGGGGCAACTACTACGCCTGGGGAGTCTACAAGTTGGTCGACGGCGACTGGCGGCGGTTAGAGCCGTGGCTGGTGCCGCAGCCGCTCACGCCGCTGGCACCGGGGGAGCGACACCGGTACACCGTCGGGGTCTACCACGACGCGTACGACGACACGGCAGCCGGCGACCGCCACAGAGGGGCCGGCGGAGAGGTCGACTCCGACAGCGGCATTCGGCTCCCGCGGCTCGGCGGCGGACGGTACGCGTTCGAGTCGAACTTCGGGAGCGGTGTCGCGGCGATGTTCGAGGTCGACGCGCCGCCGCTGACGCTCTCGCTCCCGTCGGAGGCGGTTCGGTCTCGGGAGGGAGACCGTGTGGTCGTTCGAGACGGGAAGCGGCGAGGGGCCGACGGGGGGACGACGGCGTCGGAGTACCAACTGACGATCCGTGTGACACGCGAGGACGCCGAGACGACACAGACACCGGGAGACGACCCGCTCGTTGTGATCCGGGAGCAGTTGTACCGAAACCGGTACCGTGGGCTCCGCGGGACGCTCCCGGCGTTCGAACCGGATGTCTCGACCGTCGAGTTCCGGACGACGAACCGCGGTATCGGAGACGTGATACCTGACACCGACGAGTCCCCGCGGCGGATCGAGTTCGAGGGAGACGGTTACGTAGTTCGGTCGGACAGAGAGTGAGGCGGCGGGGCGCGGAGTGGTCGGGAGAGCCGCGACCGGTCAGTCCGCGTCGACTGCGCCGACTGATCTGTCCGCACCGACCGGCCAGTCCGCGTCGACTGCGCCGACTAGTCAGTCCGCGTCGGACGCGACACCGCGTCGGGACTCGCCGACGTCCAGATCCACGTCGAGATCGGCGAGCACCTCGGCGGCCTCCTCGCGCTTCTCCTGGTGGTCTGCGAGAAACTCTCGCATCAGCTCGGCGGCCTGTTCCTTGCACCCACCACAGAGTCGCTCGCCGCCGGCACACTCGTCGTAGACGCGTTGGGCGAACTCGTCGTCGTCGGCCGACAGGAGGTAGGCGTACAGCTCGTACACCGGACACTCCTCCGGTTCGCCGCCCAACTCGCGTTGTTCTTCGGCAGTCGTCCGGCCACCGGTCGTGGCGGCCTTCACCTTGTCGTAGCCGTCCTCGGGGTCGTCGAGCAGGGAGATGTGGCTCGCCGCCACCGACGAGGACATCTTCCCACCCGTCAGCCCGGTCATGAACCGGTGGTAGAGCGACGACGGCGCGACGAACCCGTAGCCGCCGTGGTCGAGTTCCACCTCGCGGGCGAGGTCGGCAGCCTCGCTCCGAGAGAGCTCGAACGTGTCGACGTGTTCGTCGAAGACGCGTTTCTCCCCGTCGACCGCCTCGATCAACGCCTCGAACGCCTCGGAGCCGGCGTTGCGGTCGAGTAGCCGCACCCGCGGGCGCAACGGCTCCATCCCGGCGTTGCGGAGTTTCTCGACGACGCGGTCCCGGGGGCCGGTCAGCGCGGCGTCTACGTCGCGGTCGGCGAGCCAGTCGGCGGCGTCCGTACACCGCGGTCGGTCGGGGTCGTCGGCCCACGCCTCGCGGGCGGCGTAGGCGTCGTCCAGCAACGACAGTTCGGCGGTGTCGGCCTCGAAGCTGGCGTACGCCTCGGTCGTCTTGAAGAACCGCATCCGGGCCGCCAGGTCCCGTGCGAGCCGGACGTGTGGGTCCTGGTCCGGGCCAACCGGGATCACCGTCGGCTTCGGCTCGTCGAGTTGGGGGTAGAGAATGTCGGCCATCTGGGTGACGACCGACTGCATGTGGGAGACGCTGGTCTCGCCGTCGAAGCCGTAGATCGACTCGAACTCCGCGAAGCGGGCGTTGCCGCCGAGCTCGAACGCCAACTCTCGGAGCCGGTCGTTCGTCGACTGGCGGTAGAGCTCCCCCGCTTCGGGGTCGAAGCCGAGCGCGATCAACGACAACAGGTAGTCGCGGGCGTGCTCGTCGATCTCGTCCCAGGAGAGCCCGCGGGCGGCGTGGGCCTCCAGGTCCGCGATCAGGCCGTAGCTGTCCGCGCCCCGCTGTTGGTGCCAGATCAGTTCGTCGAAGACGAGCTTGTGGCCGACGTGCGGGTCGCCGGTCGGCATGAACCCGGACAACGCCGCGGCCGGCTCGTCGTTGGCCAACGCTCGGGCGACCGGGTCGTAGTTCCGGTGACCGAAGATCACCCGGCGGCGCATCAGGTAGTGTGGCGAGGGCACGTCGTCGATCGTCTCTCGGAAGTCCTCGATACCGAACTCGGCGAAGAGGTTCTCGTAGTCGCCGACCGTCGCCGACCCCCACGGGTCGAGCGTGACGCCCTCGTCGGCGTCCGGAGCACCGTCGACGTCCGTCCCACCGTCCGTCGCCGGCCGGCCGTCGGGCGAGCGCCACCACGCGCCCGACTGGCTGTGATCGTCGTCGGGCTGTGCCTCGTCGGGCGCGTCGTGGTCTCGATCGCGCATCCGGCGGTCAGTTGGCTGCTGTCGTGCAAAAGCGTTCGCTTCCCTCGGGAGCCCGTCACACGGCGTCCGTCCACTCGCGCCGGGTGACCGTCCGGCGGCGTCCGTCCGCTCACGGCGTGAGTCGGTCGACAGTGACCCAACTGTGGACGTCGTCTGCGGCGAGCGCGAACGTCATTCGCTTGCGAACGCCCCCGGCGAGTCGCACGTCCAAGGCCAGTTCGCGCGGGTGGAACGTGTGGTCCGGCGTGACGACCCGGACCAGCGCCTCGGAGTGGGACAGCTCCGCGACGCTGGGCACGTCGTCGTACGTCCGGAAGTCCGCGCCGAACTTGTAGCCGGTCTTCGGCACGACGCCGCCGTCGCGGAGTTGGCGGTAGACGGCGAGTCGGCGGTCGAACCGGTCACCCTCCACCGCCCGGCCGCGTTCGCGGACCGTCGCGGGGTCGAGCGCGACCGCTTCGCGGCTCGCGAGGTGGGCCGCCTCGACGAGCGAGAGTTGGAGCGCGTCGACGACGGCGGCGTCGCGACCGGCGACCGGGTTGCCGTAGAACGCCGACTCGTACAGGTCGGCCGGTGGTTCCCAGCAGACGGCGCGGTCGTCGAGCAGCGTCGCCGACACGTCCTGCGGGAGGTCGGTCGCCGTTCGCCCGTCGAACCCCGGGTCGCTCGTACACGCGAAGTAGCTCACGTCGCTCTCCTCGTCGACGACCGCGAGCGCGAGCCCCGGGAGGTCACGAGCGGAGAGCGAGCGGCGTTCGCCGGCGACGAGCACGCGGTGGGCGACCGCTCCGCCGGGTTCCTCGCCGCGTTCGTACACCGTGAGGTCCGGGAGCGGGTCGCCGTCGTAGCCCGGCCACCCGTCGCGGGCGGGCGAGCAGTAGAAACCACGTTCGCGGAGATCGGCGTAGACGGTGAACCGGGCGGCGAACCGATCCTCGGCGGCGACGCTGTCGGCGAAGAACGTCCGGAACCCGGCACCGTCGACGGTCGCGAGGTCGCCGCGGTACAACAGGTGGGCGGCCTCGACGCGCGCCAGTTCGACGCCGTCGGCGTGCGGGCGGCCGTAGCCGCTGGCGTCGAAGTAGCGTTGTCTGGCGTCGCCGCCGACTCGAACGACGCCGTTCTGGAGTGTCCCGTCCATACCGAACCCCGGGGGAGCAGCCTCTTCGGCCTGTCGAACGACGGTCGGGGTCACGGCCGCGCGGCGACACTCACGACCGTCGTGTGGCGAGGAACCCGACCGCCTCGACGGCGACGAAGCCAGCGGCGACCCACAACGGAGGCCCCTGGTTGACACCGTAGAGGAGGACGCCGGCGGCGGCGGTGTACACCCCCACCGACACCGCCGTCCAGAAGACCGTCTGTCCGAGCGAGGCGTCGGCCGTGTCCGCAGTGCCGTCGGCGTCGTCGGCCCCACGAGACGGTGGCGTGTCGAGGCGTCTGTAGCCCGCGAGCACCAACGACACGGCCGCACCGACGAACAGCCAGGTCAGACGTTCGAGGAGCACTCACCACGGGCGAAGAGGGCGTGTGACAAGAGCCTGTGGAAGCGGGTCGCGAGTCGAACGACGAGTAGGGAGGCGGCGACGGACGACGAGCGGGGAGAGGGTACAGATCGTCGGGCGCGTGCCACGCTGCCCTCGTGGCAGCGTGCGCAGGGCGGGAGCGAGGCTTCCGCTTGCAGTCGGGCGGCGGAGCCACCCGACGACGTGCGAGGAGGCTGGGGAGGTGTGAGGCTGCGGAAACGGAGCGGTAGCGGAGGCGGAGCGGTGGCGGTGGAGTGCGGAAACGGAGCGGTAGCGGAGGCGGAGCGGTGGCGGTGGAGTGCGGAAACGGAGCGGTAGCGGAGGCGGAGCGGTGGCGGTGCGGACAGCACCACGACAGCAGACGCGAGCGGGCGGCGGAGCCGCCCGCGAGCGTTTTTTGATCGACATTTTTTCCTCGGCTGGGCG
>P_A23_Liq_2_FmtDRAFT_1000053_pt1 | contig 24933 bp, 16 predicted proteins | sample PonA232FremontCA_FD_10599 | JGI IMG/M metagenome (IMG submission 10599) | reverse complement strand
AGCGCCTCGTCGGCCATCGGGTGTGGCTGCCAGCTCTCGCGGTAGTCGCCGTCGACCTGCCGGTGGCCGACGGGCGGACAGATCGTCGTCTCCCCGTCGTGACGAACCGTCAGCAGCGTCACCTCGTAGTCGAGATCGACCAACTCCTCGACGATCACACGCCCAGTGTCGGAGCGCGACCCCTCCGTGGCGGCCGCCCACGCGTCGTCGATCTCGCTCTCCGCGCGGACGACAGACTGCCCCTTCCCCGAGGAGGACATCGTCGGCTTCACCACCGCGGGGAGGCCGATCTCGTCGACTGCCGCACGGTAGGCCGCCTCGTCGTCCGCGAACCGGTAGTCGCTGGTCGGCACGCCCACCTCGTCGGCCGCGAACTCCCTGATCCACTCCCGGTCCATCGTCAGCCGGGTCGCCTCGGCGGTCGGCACCACGTCGTAGCCGTCCGCCTCCAGTCGCCGGAGTTCCTCCGTCGCGACGGCCTCGATCTCGGGGACGATCAGAGCCGGCTCCTCGTCTTCGACCACGTCCCGGAGCGCGTCGGCGTCGGTCATGTCGATCGTGTGAGAGCGGTGTGCGACCTGCATCGCCGGCGCGCCCTCGTAGCGGTCGACCGCGACGGTCTCGACGCCGAGTCGGTGGGCTGCCGCGAGGAGTTCCTTCCCGAGTTCGCCGCTCCCGAGCAACAACAGCCGTGTCGCGTTCGCGCCGCCGGGTGTCCCCAGCGGGCCGTGGTGGAGTGACACGAGGATACCTCGTCGGGGACCGGCATACGTTCGGCGGTTCCCGTCTCGACGGGCTGTCCGTGCAACCCGGCGGGAAAGAGAGGACATTTACTCCCGGCGAGCGATGTGTCCGTGTGAACTACACAGCCGTCCTCCACACCGTCGCGACGCTCACGGTCGTCGCCGGCTTCGTGCTCCTCTCGGGCGACGCACAGCTCGTGGTGTTCGGTGTCGGTGCGGTGTTGTTCGTCGCCGGGATCGTCACCGCACGACTCGACATCGGGAACGCCGAGGCCGGGTGAGTCGAGAACACAGTCGCCGACGGCCGACCGGGCCGCGGCGAGTCGCTGCCCTCAGTAGCTCTCCTCGATCACCGTCGCTCCCTCGTCGTCGATCACGAACACGGTGTCGCCACCGTTGTTCCACACTGCGTTGCCGGTCTGTCCCCAGAACAGCTCCGTGTCGGTGGCCGCTCCGGTTCCGGAGAACAACGTCACCCGACTCCCGGCGGCGAGCGTGAACCCGTCCGGGAACTGGTACTGCTTGTCCGTTTCGTCCGAGACCACGTAGCCGGTCAGGTCGAGTAGCTCGCTCCCCGTGTTCTCGAAGACGACGTTCTCCTGTGGGTCTTCGAGTTCGGCTCCCTCGGCGTCTGCGACGATCTCGACCAGCGAGAGCCGACCGCCCGAGGGCGACTCGTCACCCGGTGTGAACGCGGTGAACAGGTCGTCCGGGCCGGGGAACGCGGCCGTCGTCGGGAGTGTCTCGTCACCCCCGAGGTTGTTTGTGCCGTCGGTCACCGGTGTCGTCGTGAACCCGATGTCTGCGCCGAGGTCGGCCACGAGCGGGTCGAAGTTCGCGAGCGCGTCCGTGTCGGCCGCCGAGCCGACCAACAACACGGCCCCGCCGGCGTCCGCGAAGTCGACGACAGCCTGCCGTTCCGCGTCGGTGAACGACGTTGTCGGTGTCGTGACGATCAGGGCGTCTGCGCCCCGGCTCCCGTCGTCGGCCAACAACTGTGGCCCAGCGTCGCTGTCGAGTGCGTTCGACCCTTCCAACGAGATGCTCTCGTCCCCGCTGGTGCCGTCCGGCTGCCCTTCGAGGTACCGCTGGTAGTACGCGACATCTTCGGCCGACAACGCGGTACCCGACGCGAACTGACCGTGCCCGCCGTCGATCACCACGCGGTCGGTGAGCCCACCGTCGGCGAGCCGGTCCAACAGGTTCGTCACGAACGGGTACACCTGCGTCTCGTCGTTGGTCGGATCGTCACCACCCGCCTCGCTCGGCTCGAACCCCTCGTCGATCAGGGGGCCACCGACGACAGCCACTCCGGCGTCGTCGTCGAACGCGGCGAGCGACTCCCCGGCCTCGCTCTCGACGGCGGTCGTCCCACCGGAGACCGCGACCGGCTCCGGGAAGAACAACTCCGACACCGGCGCGTCGTTCGACGCCGGCACACTCCCCGGGTCGGACAGCTGCCAGATGCCGTCGCCGTTCTCCCGTGCCTGGTCTTCGGCGTCCCAGTAGGCGTCGTGTTCGCCGAACCCGGACGAGTACACACGCGCCCAGCCGTCCGCGACGATCTCCTCGTTGTACACGCTCCCGTCGTCCAGTTCGAGGAAGCCGAGCAACCGGCCGAAGTCGCCACGGGCCGGCTCGTCCGGGTCGAACGACAGCGTGACCGTCTGGTCGGCCAACCTGTCTTCGGCGTACGTGGTCGCTCCCTGGTCGGCGACCTCGCCGCCGTCTTCGGCGAGCGCTTTCAGGTCGGCCGCCTGGTCGGCGGTGACCCCCTCGTACTCCGCGATCCGTTCGTCCGTCCCGCCGGTCTCGGGCGTGTCGATCCCGACGATCCGAACCGTGTCCTCGTCTGGTGCGTCGTCGGCCGCGAACGCGACGTCGACCGTGTCCCCGTCTGTCACCCGCGTCACGGTCACCTCGTACTCCCGTGTCGGGTCGATCTCGGGGTCGTCTCCCACTATCCCCTGCCGGTCTTCGAACAGGCCGGGGAACTGGTCCGTGTTGAACGCCGTCGTCGTCGGGCGAAAGACCCGACCGGAGTTGTTCTGCTCGTCGAGTACCTGATCGTCGTTGAACCGGAACGACACGCTCAGTTCGCTCGCGATGTCGTTGAGGTTGTCCGTCGCGTCGAAGTTGTTGTTGTCTGACTGGTCGTGGAGGAACACCACGCCCCCGTCGTCGACGAACCCCGACAGATCGTCGAGTTCCTCGTCTGTGAGCGCGTCCGACGGCGACGTGATCACGACCGCGTCTGCCGGGTCCGACCCGGACAACACCGCCGTGAGGTCGTCACCCTCCTTCTCGTAGCTGTACCCGTTGTTCGCGGCGTATCCCGCGAACGACTGGAAGTCGTCACCACCGTTCGGGCTCAGCGTGTAGAACTGTCCGTGACTCTCGTCGTGGACCACCGTCCCGCTCCCGCCGAGCAACTCGTCGAACACGTTGAGGAGGAACTCCTCGTTGCCGAACTCGCCGAACGGGGTGTCGGACGCGACGAACGGCCCAGTGGCTGCGAACACCTGGCCGTCGAGTGCGGCCACCGGGATGTCCGTGTTCTCGTACGACACTGCGTCACCGCTCTCGTCCTGGTCGACGTTACTCGCGGTCGACTCTGCGGTCGCGACGATCACCGACTCGTCGGTCAACGGCTCGCCGGTCGCTCCGCTGCCGTTGTCGTCGTACGACGCGAGGAGACTCGACACGGAGTCGAGCTGCAACGGGGGAATCGGGTCGACCACCGGCTGTGTGGGGGGCGACCCGCCGTCCGGCTGTTCGACCGTCGCCGTGATCGTCACGTCGACGTCGAACTCGTCGGTCTCCAGTCCCGTCGTGTCGACGAACGCCCCGACTGGAACTGCCTCCCCGGTCTCGAGTTCGACCGCGTTCGCCGCCGTCAACGGCGTGTCGGGGCTCTCTGTGAACAGTGAGAGGGAGCCGTCTCCCAGCGAACTGCCGTCTACCTCGGTGAACAGGAACACGGACTGTGTCCCCCGGTTCTGGACGCGGAGCAGGTCGTCGAACCGGTACTGAGAGTCCGTGCCGAGCCCGTCCGCGAGACCGCCTGCCGCGAAGTCGATCCGTGCCGTCCCGTCGTCCGTCTCGACGAAGTCGCCGTTCTCCGTACCCGGCTGGAGCGACAACAGTGCGTCCGCGTCGCCCGCCGTCGAGACACTCACACTACGCTGTGCCGAAACCGTCGTGAACGCGCCCGTCCCGAACACGAGACCACCACTGGCCGCCGCGCCCAGCCCGAGCAGGGTTCGCCGTCTCATTGTGACTACGGTCGTGAGGACCGTGTCTCGTCGCTCGGCCGTGTCCGACTTGGTTGTGCGCCGGCAGACAACGCTCACAGCGAGCTTGAACACACTCAAGCCGAGGAATCTCTATATACTCTCGTGTGAAAAACACTCTCACACGGGAGAGAGTATCACGCGAGACGAACGCGAAATCGGGGCCGCCGAGGCCGGGTGAACGGGCGATCAGACCCGCCCCGCTCGATCACTCGAAACGGGAGTGGAAATTAAAATAATCTTCATGTGAGAGCGGAGCTTTAGTACGGTAGTCGTGAGCGACACAGGAGAGGCCAGTGGGGGATCGGGTCACAGCCTGTCCGACGACTCCGACTTGACTGTCGGACTGGACAGCGTTCCGGACGCGGTGTTGATCGCCGACGCGGAGAGTCGCCGGATCGTCCGCGTGAACACCGCCGCAGAGGCACTGTTCGAGTGTGAGGCCGACGACCTCGTCGGCCGTCGACAGACGGAGCTCCACCCGGCCGAGGACACGACCGCGTACGTCGAGGCGTTCCAACGTGGACTGGACGGCCAACGCGTCGATCGGCTCCAGTCCGGCGACCCGGTGTTCGTCGAGACGGCCGACGGCGAGCGGGTCCCCGTCGAGATCACCGTCGAACGGATCACCGCCGACGGCGACGACTACCTGATGGGTGTGTTTCGCGAGGTGTCGGCCCAACTCGCCCGAGAACGCGCACTCGAGTGGACGACCAGCCGACTCGACACGCTCCTCGACGCGCTCCCCGTTCCGGTGGGCGTGTTCGACACGGACGGCGTCGTCCAACGGTGGAACGAAGCCGCCAGAGAGGTGTTCGGTTACGCCTCCGAGGAGATCGTCGGACAACGGTACCCGTTGTTCATCGACGACGAGGAGTTCCCCACGTTGTTGGACCGCGTGACCGACGGGGAGACACTCCAGAACTACCGGACCACACTCCGAGCGGACGACGGCTCACGGGTCCCGGTCACGATCAACGTCCGGCCGATCTACCGGGGGGAGACGGTCGCTGGCGTCGTCGGCACTGCAGTCGACCTCTCCGACCGCTACCAACGGGAACAACAGTTGGATCTACTCCACCGGATGGCGCGACACAACTTTCGCAACGAACTGTCGGTCGTCCGCGGGTGGGGGCAGGCCCTACAGAACGACCTCCAGGCACGGGACGACGTCCACACAGAACGGCCCGACGAGACGGAGGACGGAGGTATCGATCCACAGACGGCGACGGCGAACATCGTCGCGGCGAGTGACCGGCTGCTGGAGCTGAGCGAGGAGGTCGTGAGCATCCGAAACGCCGTCTCCGACCGGGAGCGACAGATCAGACCAGTTCCGATACGCGAGGTCGTCTCGACGCTGTCGGCACAACTCCGGTCCGACGAGGACGTCGCCGAGGTCGACGTCACCGGTCGGTCGGTGTCCGGCCAGGTCCAACAGAGGCCGGCAGAGGCGACGTCGGAGCTGTTCACCGATCTGTTCGCGGGTCGCGACGGTGCGAGCGTCCACCTCGACGCCGAGACGGCCGCCAACTACACCAAGCTGCGCCTGGAGGGAGACACCCGACTGTTCCGGGAGAGCGAACAGACCCTGATCCAACAGGGGACCGAGACGGCACTCCGACACGCCAGTGGGCTCACGATCGCCCGTGCGTACCTGACGATCCAGTCGGTCGGCGGGACGGTCGCGCTGGGACGCGGGCCGACGGACGTGCCGGCGTCCAGTCTCCGGATCGAACTCCCGCGGGTCGACACGTAGCGAATCCCCGGTCAGTCCGCACCCGGCGGCTCCGGATCGGAGCCGTCTGGCGACGGCGACCACCCGACCAGCCGTCGGATGCCGTCCACGCCGAGGTCGTCGGCCAACACCGACAGGAACCCGGTCGCGACGATCCCGAAGCCGACGAGCGTCGACGCGTCGATCGACTCGCCGAGCAGTGCCCAGCCGCCGACGGTCGACACCAACGGGATGACGTAGAAGACGAGGTTCGCCCGTTGTGGACCGACACCGTCGATCAGCGCGAAGTAGGCGAGATACGCGACCGCTCCCGACCCGACACCGACGTAGGCGACCGCGACGAGCGCGGTCGGGCCGAACGTGGCCTGTGCGAGTGACTCGCCGGCGGCCAGACTCGCGCCGTGAGACAACAGTGCCGCCAACGGCACACCCCAGACCGTTCGCGCAGTGCTCGACAACGTCGGCTCGGCCCACCGGAGGAGGACGGTGCCGACGGCGATACTGACCGCCCCGGCCGCGAGCAACGCCACTCCACCGGCGTCACCTGCGAGCAACGACTCCGGGCCGGCGACGACGACGACACCGGCGAGTCCCAACAGCGTCCCGAAGACACCCAACGGCGTCGGGCGACCCGACGAGAGCGCCACTGTCGCGACGGCGACGGTCAGGATTGGGTTGAGACTGAACACGATGCTAGCGACTCCGCTCGTGGTCGTCTGTTGGCCGAGGAACAGGAAGGCGTTCGTCAGCCCGACCACGAGTCCGCCGGTGGCGAAGATGGCGAGCACGTCGCCCGTGGTCTCCGGCCGGAGGTCCTCGCGAGAGAGCCGGACGGCGGCGTACCCGGCGAGGACGACCGCGCCGATGTCGAACCGGACGGCGAGGAACAACAACGGCGGGATGTGGTCCAACCCGGCTTTCGCCGCGACGAACGTCCCACCGAAGAGGAGTGCGGTGAGGACGAACGCGACGACCGTCCGACGCCGCGACACTATCGACGCCCCCGTCGGCGTCGCTCGCGCCCGATCTCGCGGTCTGTTCGCCCCGATGTGGTCGCCGACTCGTTCACACTGTCGGTAGGGGCTACACCCACATGAGCCGCGTCGTGAACTGTTGCACACGGCGAAGCCGTTGCACGCCACGTCGGCGTTGCACGGAGTGACACCCGGTCTGTGTCGCCGCCGTTCGCGACTCGTCTGTGTTAGCCGAGTCTGGGAGAGCCGTCTGTGCCGGCCGAGTCTGCGAAGGCCGTTTACACCCACGAGTCGTACGAATCGTATGGACGCCATCGAGGAGGCGGAGTTTCTCGCCCGGTCGGAGAACCGGGTCGCGGTGTTGCGGTTGGTGGCCACAGAACGCCACAGTCGCGCGGCGTTGGCCGACGCGGTCGACGTGTCGCAGGCGACACTGGGCCGGATTCTGGACGACTTCGACCAGCGGTCGTGGATTCGACACGAGGGGACGGGCTACGTCGCCACCGCGACGGGTGAGTTGGTGGCGGCGGCCGTCGCCGACCTCCTCGACACGCTACAGGCGGAACAGACGCTGCGGGACGTGATCCGGTACCTCCCGACCCACGCGATGGAGTTCGACCTCCAACGGCTCGCGGACGCCGAGATCACGACCCCCTCGCGAACGCGGCCGAGCGCGCCGCTCCAGACGACCGCCGCGCTGATCGACGACGCGACGGAACTGCGGGCGTTCTCACACACGTTCAACGAGCAGACGCTCCGCCAGGTCCACGACCGGGTGACGGGTGGGGAGCAGACGTTCGCCGGCGTGTTCTCCAGGCGAGCGTACACCGCCTTGGCTGCCGACCCGGCCGCCTGGGAGCGGACGCTCGCGTTGATCGACCACCCGGACGCGGAACTCCGCGTCCGCGAGGAGGGGGTGCCGTTGGCGGTGACACTGTCCGACGCTCGCGTGAACCTCCTGTTGCGCGACGAGGAGGGGTTGTTGCAGGCCGCACTGGAGAGCACCGACGAGGCGGTGTCGCGGTGGGCCGGCGAGAACTTCGAACACTACTGGCGGACGGCGACGCTCGTCGACCACGACCGTGCCGAGCGACTCGCTGTCGAGACGTGACTCGCCCAGTCGGCCCGACGACGGCCACACACCCCGCGTCCGACTCGCCGACGGGCGGTGTCAGCAGGTCGCGACGACGACGCCGTCTTCGATCTCGAGGATCCCGTCCACGAGTAACGCTTGGAGCGCTCGGCGGACCTGCTCCCGGTCGAACCCGCGCGCCGTCATCAGGTCGAGAACGTGCGCCTCGGTGACCGTCGTGTGACTCGAGTCTCTGGCGACGATCTCCCGGATCGCCTCGCGCGGTGCGACGGTCGCAGTGTGGTACTCTGGGTGGTCCACACGAGCGACTCGGTGGACTGGGTGCATAGTTACACGTCGGCTACTGCCCAGCGGACACCCGTCACGTCGTTCGCCCTCGACTCCGACACGAACGACTCCGGACGGTGACCGCGACGGGTCGTGGCCAAACGGTCGAACTGGTCGCGGGCGAGTTCGAAGCAGGTCGTCAGAGTCTCCGAGAGAGGCGTGTGGGGACACACGACCTCCCTGTCGAGACAGCGGGGGCGTGAGAGTACTAGCGCGGTGACTACCACCGCCTCACACCCGGTATCGTCCGGACAGTGTCGTCTAGACCACCGACACTCTCGTCACGGTGTTCTGTGCGCGTGCGGCCCGCCGAGGGGCGTTCGCCACACAGTAGTCGGTGGCTACTCCCCGAGCCTGGCCTCTCTCGCCGACCGACGACAGCTCCCGGTGGCGACTCGCGCCCAGACGCCCTCCCGCGTAGCTGTCAGAAGGCGAATACTTTTACACTGCTGACGAGACAACCGCGTCGTGAACAGACGACAGGTACTCTCGGCGGCCGGGGCTCTCGGTCTGTCGGCTGTCGGCGTCTCGAGAGGAGACCGTGGCGTCGGCACTTCGGCCTCCGAGGCGACCAGTCTCGACGGCGAGATCGTCGACACTGTCGACATGCCGGCGGACCACGCTCGGGGGATGGGGCACACGAGAACACAGGGTACAGACTACCTCTGCGTCTCGTTCGCGACGAGCGAGGAGTCGGCGGAGTTCGAACGGGGCTACTACGTCCAGACGGACGGCACCCTCAGCAACAGTGTCGTCGAGGGAGACGACTTCTCGACCGGCGTCACCGCGTCCGGGTTCGACCTCTCGCAGTCCGCCATCTACGTGACGCGGGACTCGGGTGTGCTCCGGTACAGCTTCGACGATCAGGAGAGTGTCACCGGCGAGGTGTCGGCGACGCCGTACTCCCTCACGTACGACGACGGACGTGGCTCGTTGTTTGTCGGGCTCGGCAACGGGCTGATCTGGGAGATGGACGAGTCGCTCGACCGGGTCGCGACACACGACCTCTCCAGTTCCGTGTACGGGCTCTCACACGACGGCGAGGGGCTCTGGGTCGGGAACCAGTCGTCGGAGCTGCTCCGGTACGACCCGAGTCGGCGGACGGTCGTCGACCGGTTCGACTACCCGGCGGGGATCGACAACGTGTACGACGTGACGTACTTCGACGGGAGCGTCTGGTTCGTCGGGAACGAGACGGCGTACGGGACGAACGTCCCGGGCGACACCGATCCGACGCCGACGCGGACGCCGACCGACACACCCGAGTCGACACCGTCGGGCACGGCACGCCTCTGTGTGGAGAACGGGTCACTGGGTGCCGACCAGACCGTGACCGTCCCCGTCGTGATCACCGACTTCGACAGCGCGGGTGGCTTCGCCGGGATCGACGTCGAGATCCAGTTCCCGACCAACGTGACACCGACCGACGTGACGGTGAGTTCGGACCTCGGCCCCAGCGACAGTTCGATCGGCGGGCAGACGGTGGCGTTCCGTGCCTCGGACGGGCGGGACGCCTACGGTCAGTCGGACAGTGAGATCCCGCTGGGGACGGTGACAGTCCGCGGTGCAGCGACCGGGTCGGGGAGCGTCGAACCCGTCGAGGCGACGGTCGACGACGACAGCGGCCAGCGTGTCACCCTCCGGCTGGACCGCGACTGTGGGCAGTTCACGACGGTCAGCGGTTGTCCGACCGTCGACGGCCGCGACACCTCCGACCCGGACGGTGACGGACTGTGTGAGGATCTCAACGGGAACGGTCGGGCGGACTTCGACGACGTGAACACCTTCTTCGACAGCTTCCAGTCGTCGGACGTCCGTGACAACGTCTCTGCGTTCGACTTCAACGAGAACGACCGGATCGACTTCGACGACGTGAACACGCTGTTCGAGGAGATCGGCTGATCTGCACGCGACCAGCCGACGTGTACCGTGCCGGACGAACGACACACACTACCCCACATGACAGACCGACCAGACCAACCCGCCTCGTCCGGGTCGCACCGACTCACCAGCTACGCCACCGCGCTGTTGCTCACTACCGTCGTCGTCGCCGCAGTCGCCGGGCAGGCGGCGACGGCAGCCGGCCTCGTCGCCACACAGCCGTCTGCGGCGGCCGAATCGACACTCCAAGACACACAGACCGTGACGGTCGCAGACCGGGAGGCCACGGCCGGTGAGACGGTCACCGTCCCCGTCACGTTGTCCGAGGCTCCAGCAGGAGTCGCCGGATTCAACCTGTCGGTGACCACCAGCGACGCCACAGTCGCGACAGTTGTCGACGCCACGGTCGACGACCAGTACGGGTTCGGGAACCCGTCGACAGACGAGACGAGCGCCGTGCTCGCCGCGTCGGACACCGGCGACGAGGTACAGCCCGGTGCGACCGACGTCCGCCTCGGAACCGTGACACTGCGAGCAGAGAACACGGGCACAGCAGAGCTCCGGGTCGAGATCACGCAGTTCGACGACGACGAGGGGGCACGCGTCGCTCCCGATGTCGCGCCTGGAACGGTGACCGTCGGCGCAGCGAACGAGCAGGCGACTGCCACGGGCGAGACGGACACCGACACGTCCACCTTCCAGACGCCCGGATCGACGGCGTCGGCGACACCGACGGCGTCGGCCACCCCGACTCGTACCGCATCGCCGACACCGACTCGTACTGCGTCACCCACACCGACGGACGACAGCTCCTCGGCAGCCGAGACGCCGACTGTCGGCGGGACGCCGACCGAGACGGAGACGAGCGGTGACGGGTTCGGGACGGTCCTCGGTGTACTGGCACTGTTCGGTGTCGTCTCGGTCCTCGCCCGACGAGTCTGAGAGCAGTCACGGCCGACGCGGCTGGACGGGTCAGCCGAGACGAGACGCCCCGTCCCGTTCGGTCGCCGTGTCACCGCCCGCCCGAGCAGAGTCCGTCTCTCCGTCTCGTGGAGACCCACCCGGCGCACCGTCCGCCACGGACGACTCTTCGGGGAGATCGACGATCGCCTCGGTCCCGCCGCGGTCGGTGTCGTCGAACGACAGCGAGCCGTTCATCGCGTCGACGGCCCACCGGGTTCCCCAGAGTCCGACGCTGGTCGCGTGCGACAACGGCGTCTCCTCGCCGGCCTCGATGACCGCCCGCTCGGAGGCCGGGACCCCCGGGCCGTCGTCGGCGACGACGATCCGGACGCCGGTGTCTGTCTGCCGACCACGCACCGCGACACGGGGGCGTCCGTCGCCGTGTTCGACCGCGTTCTCGACGAGGTTGGAGACGACGTACTCACACAGGTCCGCGTCGATCGTCACCGACTGGTCGGGTGCCGCGACGGTCGTGTCTGCGGCCGCGTCCTCGGTGGCCGACACGACAGTCGTCTCGAGGAACGACGCCAACGAGACGCGTCGCTCGCCTGCCCCCTCTCGGTCGAGGAGCCGTTCGACGCGTCTGATCTCGCCGGCGAGTCTGTCGAGTCGGTCGACACCGTCGACGGCCGGCTCCGCGCCCGCCTCCTCGGCGTGTGCCCGGATCACGTCGAGTTGGTTCCGGACGTTGTGGCGGAGCACCCGGTTGAGGACGGAGAGCCGTTGCCGCCGGATCTCGCGTGTCGTCACGTCGACGAACGTCACCGTGTGGCCGAGCGTCGCTCCGTTGTCGGTCTGGAGGGGTGTCACCCGTGGGTCGAACTGGCGACGACCCGCGTCGGTCCAACAGGCGACCGTCTCCCGACTCGCGAGGCGCTCGACGTCACAGTCCGTCACGTCGGCGAGCGACGCCACGTCCCCGAACGTCGCCCGCGCCGCGTCGTTGCTCCGGACCACCCGACCGTCGGCGTCGAAGACGAACACCGCCGCCGCCGTGTCCGCGAACACCGCTCGCTCCCCGGCCGTGTCGACGCCCGCCGGGTAATCGACGAGACCGTACCGGTCGGCACCGGCAGCGAGCACGACGGGCGCACCCAGGAACAACGCAGACGACAACACGACGTTGACCGCCGGCGTCGACGGGCGGGTGAGCTGGACGGTCGCCACCGGGTGTGCGAGCGGCCAGACGGCGACGAGCGCGCTCGCGGCCGACAGTCGGTCGTGGCGGTACGCCGACACTCCGACCAACGCCGCCGCTGCCATCCCCAGGGTGAGCAACGACAGCGTGAGGAACGACACCAACACGTCGACCCGCGTCTGGACCGGCTCCGACACGACCACCGGGAAGTCGAACAGGACGGAGGCGTTCACCAGCAGCCCCGACAGCGTGGCGGCGGCGACCACGAACACCCGACGCCGTGTCACGTACCCTCCGTAGCCGGCGTACCGGACAGCGAACACCGTCCACGGGACGGCGACGAGGTAGACGGCGAGCCAGCCGCTCCTCCCCGTCAACCCGGTCGTCTGGCGCAACGCGCCGTACGACAGCGCCGCGACACCGAACGCGACCGCGACTGCGGCGTACGGCCGAGCGAGTTCCGTGTACGCACCCGCACGCTCCCGACGGACGACGACGGCCGCGACCGCGAACGCGACGGCTCCCCCGACCACGACCGGGACGGCCCACACCACCGACGACGAGTCACCGAGTTGCAACGTTCCGTTACAGACAACTACCGAACAAAAACCCTGTCGTGACGACTCCCGGGGAGGCGGTCTCCTGTCGGATCGAGTAACAGATTAGTTTACGCATAAGTTAGTCTCGAATGGTCATAAGAGCTATTCGGGCGTGCCGGCGTAGCCTACGCGTGCGAATCGCATTCCAACGGGCGAACCCACGCAGCCACAACGAGTCGTTGCTGCTCCGTGTGGACTCGTTGGGCGAGCCGACGCAGTGTCTCCTCTTCGACGCCGGACGTGGCGTCGACCTCGACGAACTCCTCGGTGACGACGACGTGTTCCTCGGCACCTGTCTGTCACACGCACACTCCGACCACTACGACGCGCTCGACGCCGTACAGGCGGCCGCGCGTCGCCGCGAGAACGCCGATCCGACGGTGTACACGGGCACTGACACCGCGGCGATTCTGGACGACGTGCTCGACGTGGCGGCGACAGAACGGTCGGACGGTCACGGTGAGGGGCGTGACGAGCCGACGGGGGAGGCAGTTCGAGCGGTCGACGGCTGGCTCCGACTCTCGGAACTCGTCGAGCTTCGACCGGTGGCGGCGGGCCACGCTCCGGGTGCTGCGGGGTTCCTCGTCCGGATCGACGACGGGAGCGACGAACGGCTCTGTCTCGTCACGGGCGACTGGACGCTCCGGGACGCCGGCGGCACACCCGGGCTCCCGGTCGAGGAACTCCCGCAGGTGGACGTGTTGTTCCTGACGACCGCCACGGCGACCGGCGTGCCGGAGACGTTCACGGACGTCGTCGGGACGGCGCTCGAACGCGCCAGTGCCGGCGCGCCGACGCTCGTCACCGCCAACGGACTCACTGGTGCCCACCTCGCCCGACTCCTCGATCGAGCGGCCGACGGGTTCGACCTCCAGGTCCCGGTGCGTGCCGTCGGTCACACTGCGCGGCTCTACGAGCAGTTGTACGGGCCGAGAGGGGCGACCGCCACGGACGGGGGTAGCGAGACGCTCGGGGACGCGCCGCCAGACGGCGTCGAGACGGCGCGGCCGACCGACTCGGGGGTCGCGTGTGTGCCGGTGTTCGACGGCCCGGGGACGTGTCTCGGTCCGGGTGAGATCACCGTCGCGGGGCCGGACGTCCCGACCGAGCAGTCCAGCGGGACGTTGTTCGAGACGCTCGCGAACAACCCGAACGCCTGTGTCTACCAGGTGATCGGCTCCGGACGGACACCCCGCGAAGACGCCGACTGTACGCTCTACACCACCGAACTGGCGAACCACCCACCCCCGGCGGCACTGGAGACACTCGTCGACACGCTCGCGCCTCGACACACCGTGATCGCCCACGAACGAGGTGCCAGTGGGAAGTACAACTACCTCGACAGTATGGTGTGGGCCGGCGACAACGACGAGGTGTTCGAACTGTACGACGGCCACAGCTGGCAGATGCCGCCCTGGACCCACCAGTCGGTGTTGCGGACGGACGCCACCGACGGCTACCAGGGGACAGTCCCCGAGACGCTCCCGGCCCCCCGCGGCGGCCGGGTCGATCTCCCACGAGAGGGTGTCGACGTCGAGGCACTGAGTGACCGGCTCCACACGAGCTACGACCCCGACCGTGTGTCCGACACCGGGTCGACCGGCGCGAGTGTCGACGATCCCACGGCCGAGGGGAGTCCCGAGGTGGACGGACTCGCCGATACGGACGGAGCGGACGACGACGGTGCCGCCCGCGACGAGAACGTCGGCTCCGTCGACGAACCGGGCGACCGCGTCGACACCGCGAGTGAGACTGTCGAGGAACGTGTCGATACGGACGAGCGTGGGGAGTCGCAGACACACGGGCCGTCGCAGGCACACGAGCACGAGTCGGGTACGCACGAGCCCAGACAGTCGGGGACACACGAGCGCGCGGCGACGGCCGCCGAACACACCTCAGTGAGTCCGGTCGCGGTCGGGCTCGCACGGCAGGCCGCAGCACGGCGTGGAGTGTCGGTCGAGACTGCCGTGACCGAGGCGGTCGAGGGGTACTTGGAGTCGTTGTTGCGCGGCACGGCCGACGGCACGAACCAGGAGGCTGTCGCGCTCGACGCGACCGTCAGCGACGGACTCCGGGCAGCACTCGCGGGCCCAGAGACGGACACCGATCCGTCGGCAGTCGTCGAGACGGTGCTCGGAACCGCGCTCGCACCGGACACCACCGGGGAGACACTCCCGCTTCCGGACGCGGGGTTCGTCGGCGACGGTGTCGCGGCCGTCGTCGACAACCCCGAGTTCGAACTCGACACCCCCGGAGCCGTCGTCGAGGCGGCGATCTGTCGACACACCGCTCACGCGGGCACGACGTAACGACGACCAGTCGACACCGACACCGGGGGGTATCGGCGACCGAGTGACACGAGTGTGGGAGTCCCGCGCCGCACTCCGCTCGGCTCCGACAGGCGAACAGTTCGGCCCCCGCGTTCTCTACGTCACCCCGCCGGAAGTCGGACAGACCCGCGAGTTCGAACTCGTGGCGTGGATCGGCGGCGGAGAGCAGAGCACACCGACGAGACGAGGAGTCGACGACAGTCTCGATACGCAGACGCCCACCCCGTGAGAGTACAGACGACGACACGACGGGTGGGTGTCTGCCGTCACAGATCACGGCCGACACCGTCGTGTCGACTGTGAGCGAGGGGAGCTACACCAGTCCCGTTCCTCACACCGTGTGTGACCAGCAACAGACGGTCCACGGCAGTCGAGCGCGCGGTGACGACGTTCTTCCGAGCGCCGTTCCGCGCACGGACGTACAAGCGACTCGGTTACCTCCTGTTGGCGTTCCCACTGGGGTTGGTGTACTTCGTCGGCCTGGCGGTCGGCGGCTCGGTTGGGGTCGGCCTGGCGGTGACGTGGCTCGGCGTGCCGATCCTCCTGGCGACGTTGTTGGCCGCGACCGCCGTCGCCGGCTGGGAGGCGAAGTTGGCGACGCTGCTCGTCGACTACGAGGTGTCGGTGCCCCCGGCGCTCCGGGGTGGGCTCCGCCGCGAGGACGACGGAGTCCTCGACACGCTCCGGCGGTTCCTCGCGGAGCCGACGACGTGGACGAGCCTCGGACTCGGGATCGCCCGGTTCGCGTTCGGGCTGGTCGCGTTCGTCGTGACGGTGACTGCCGCTGCGGTCCTCGTCGCGCTGCTGGCTGCGCCGTTCGTCTACAACGACCCCGGCGCGGCAGTGACGATCGGGAGTCACGCGGTCGACACGCTCCCCGAGGCGCTCGGCGTTGCCGGCGTGGGTGTGCTGTGGCTGTTCGTCGCCGCGAACCTGGTCGACCTGCTCGCGTCTGCCGGTGCTCGGCTCACCGGGGCGTTCCTCGCGCCCGGGAGCGAGTCTGCCCGCGAGACCGTTCACCGTCGGTGAGCCGGCACGGGGGGGCGAGTCACCGCTCTGTTCGGTTCACGCGACGGGTGAACTCTGCCGGCTCCAGTTCGATAGTTTCTATCGCCGGCCAGTAGAAGACTCGCGTGTGAGATTCGCTCTCCGGGTCACAGTCGTCGCACTCGTGGTCGTCGTCGCCGGGTGCGGCTCGACTGGGCCGACAGCCGAGACGTCCGTGGCCGACAGCCCGACGCCGACTGCGACGGCAACCGAACCACCCACCACGGCACAGACGCCCTCGCCGACCCCGACAGCCACACCGACACAGACACGATCGCCGACCCCGACAGCCACACCGACACAGACACGATCGCCGACCCCGACGCCGAACCCAGCCGCCCAGAACCCCTGGGATGCAGAGACGGTGCGGGTGACCGTCGAGACGACCGACGGGGTCGAGCAGCCAGCCCGTCACAGGCGACTCCTCGAGGCGACCGTCCGGTGGGCGAACGCCGACAGTTCGGTGTGGTCGGCGTTCCCAATCCGGTTCGCGGCGGTCGACGAACGGGACGAGGCAGACGTCGTGGTCACCGCGACACCGACCATCGCCGAGTGTGGGGACGAGACGGCCACGACATCGTTCGGCTACTGTGCGCCGAGCTACGACGTTGGCGACGACGCCCCACCGACAGAGGACGTGTCGGTCGCCTCCCGGATCGCGACCCCACAGCTCCGCAACAACTACCGTGGCGTGTTCGTGCGTCTCGGCGGGGTCGACTCCGGAGCGGAGCGTCGGGTGGACGGGGTTCGGACGTTCGACGACAGAGCCTACCGTGACCCGTGGCCGGCGACACAGCCGGTCGTCGTCGGCGTCGAGAACGACGTGAGTCCGTCGCGCAACGTCACCGGGTTGGTCGAGGACGCGGTCGCCTACTGGGAGTCCGGAGCCGGTGCCCCACACCGCAACTACACCACCGAGTTCGCCGTCCGGCCGGACGCGTCGGACCCAGATGTCACGGTCGCGGTCGTGGAAGATGTCGTCGCCTGTGGCACAGAGCCGAGCGGGTACACAGTCGGCTGTGCGCCGGTCCTGGATCGGTACGACCTCGCGGACGAGGAGTCGACGATCCGAGTCGCCGCGGGCTACACCGACGCGTCCACCCGCGAGACACTCCGACACGAGTTCGGTCACCTCCACGGCCGACTCCACGGACAGGACCCGCTCCCCCTGATGAACGCCACCGGGGAGAAGACGCGGCTCCCGCAGCCGAACGCGTCCGAACGTCGGAACGCCTGGGAGTTCTCCAGTGTCGACGTGTACCTCGGCCGAGACAACCTCACGAGTCTGCAGCGTGACAACTTCCAAGGGGAGTCTATCGCGGCGCTCCGGTGGGTCGAGAACGGCGCAGGAGGAGCGGTTCGAGCCGACATCGACTACGAGCTCGTCGACGACCGGTCGGACGCAGACGTCGTGATCGAGTACTCGAACGACGACTTCGGAGACTCCGCGTCGACCAGCGATCGCCTCGGACGGGATGTCGACGCCGACGAGGCGCTCGAAGTCGTCTCCTCACAACGGATCGTGATCGCCGACACTGTCGACACCCGGAACGTGGGGTACCACGTCGCCTACTGGCTGGTCGCACCGTTCTTCGAGGACTCGTCGGAGCATCCGGAGCCGATCGATCTCGACGACGACGACCGAGAGGACTTCCCCGAGTGACCCGTCGGGGTCGTCGACGGCCGCGTCTCTCACTCAGCGGCCGGTCGCCGACAACCGCTCACAGAACGCGTCGAAGGCCCCGGACTCCGGGTGGACGTGTGCGTACGTCCCGAGCGTCTGGTACTCCGTCAGGCCGTCTTCGCTCCCGGTGATCCCGTCGCCACGGTCGACGGTGAACGCGAACCGAGCGTCACTTGCCACGTCCGCCGTCGAGTAGTGGAACTCGTGACCCCGAACGGTCTCGCCCGCCCCGGCCGTCAGCGTCCGGTCGTCGGCTGTCAGTTCGACGTGATCCAGCGCCTGGTACCGATCTTCCATCCGCACGTCCGCCGGGAGCACCCCAGCCATCTCGACGGTGTCACCGTCCGTCGTCGTCAGCGTCTCCGCGAGCGTCATCAGCCCGCCACATTCCCCCAACACCGGGAGCCCGTCGGCCGCACGAGTGGCGAGGTCGTCGACGACTGGCGCGTTCGACAGTTCCGTCGCGTACAGTTCGGGGTAGCCACCGGGGAGATACACCCCGTCACACGCCGGGAGTTCGTCGGCCGCGAGGAACGAGACCGGCAGTACGTCGGCGACCTCGCGGAGCCGTTCTCGTGTCGACGGGTAGCAGAAACAGTGTGCGGGGTCGTCGGCGACGACGACCCGCGGCCGGTCGTTCGACGCGGTGGTCGTGCCGACAGCCCCCGCACGGGTGGCCGACTCGTTCGGCCGTGGCGGCTCCCGGGCGAGCCCGACCACCTGCTCGGCGTCGATCGCCTCCGCGGCACTGTCGAGTGCGTCCGGGTCGACCGGCGACTCCGTCCCCATCTCCAGGCCGAGGTGCCGGTCCGGAATCGAGAGGTCGTCGTCGGGCGGGACGCGACCGAGATAGTCGATCCCGTCGGGGAGCGCCTCGCGAACCCCCGACGCGTGGCGACCGCCGTGGGCCCGTTGGGCGATCACCCCACCGACGTCGATGTCGAATCCCGCCTCGGCGGCGTACTCGGCGAAGCCGAGCGCCGTCGCGCCGACGCTCTGCATCCCCGCGCTCGCGTCGACCACGAGCACGACCGGGAGTTCGAGCGTCGCGGCGACGCGTGCGGTGCTACAGACGCTGCCGTCGTACAACCCCATCATCCCCTCGACGACACACACGTCGCCGGTGCCGCGGTGGTAGGTCCGCCGGGTGCCGGCCTCGCCTTCGAGCCACGGGTCGAGCGAGCGCGAGCGGCCGTCGACGACCGCCTCGTGGTGACTGGGGTCGATGAAGTCCGGGCCGGCCTTCGCGGGCTGTGGGTCGTAGCCGGCGTCGTCGAGCGCCCGCAGCACCGCGAGTGTGGCGACCGTCTTCCCGACACCGGAACTCGTCCCCCCCAACACGACACCCTTCACGATTCCTCACCCCCGTTCGTCGGGCCGTCCTCCCGGACGGCCAACGACTCTTGCTGACCGACCGGCGCGCGGACGACCAGCACCGACAGATCCGAGAACGGCGTCTCCTCGCCGGCGTGTGTCGCGAGATCACCGAGTGTCGTCCGCGTGATCGACTCGTCGTCGTGTGTGAGTCGCTCACAGACGAGCGCGGTCAGCCCCGGCTCCGCGTCGCCGTCGTCGAGCAGTCGCGCGGCCACGTCGCCGGGCATCAGGTCGAACGGCCGCGGGATGACGATCAGGTGTCGTCGCCCGACGGCGGTCGTCAGTCGCTCGACGTCGGCCGAGAGATCCCCGCTCTTGTGGAGCGTGACGAACACGCTGTCCTCGATCGGTGTGCGGGCACGGCTCGCGGCCACCTGGACCGAGGAGACCCCCGGCACCAGCTGGACCGACGTGTCGACGGCCGCCTCGACTTTCCCGAGGAACTGGTAGCCGGAGTGGTTCGGGTCGCCCATCAACACCGCCACGCCCCGGTCGCCGTCGGCGACCCGTTCGCCGAACCGTTCGAGCGTCGCCAGTTCGTCGCGGTAGCCACAGGTCAACAACTCCGCGTCGGTCGCGTCTCGAATCACGTCGACGACCGTCTCGAAGCCGACGACCACGTCCGCCGTCGCGACCAGTTCCCGTCCCCGTGGCGTCAGGAAGTCGACGTTCCCGGGACCGACACCGACGGCGTGGACCGCCGGCTCGGTATCCGTCTCGGACTCGGGTTCGGCTGCCGCGCTCGCTGCCGGGTCCGGGCCGGCGTCGAGGTCGTAGTCGTCGCTCACTCCCCCACCTCCGGGAGTGACAGGTCCCCGTCACGCGCGTCGCTGGCGACGTGGACGAGTTCGTTCGTCAGCCCCGCGGCGAGCCCGCTCCCGCCGCGTCGCCCGACGTTCGTGACCGCCGGCACCCCGTGTTCGGCGGCGACCGTCCGCAGGCGGTTGCGGCTGTCTGCGGCCTTGACGAACCCGACGGGCGTCGCGACGACGACCGCCGGCCGGGTGCCGTCCTCGATGCAGTCGGCCAGCGCCAACGCCGCCGTCGGTGCATTGCCGACGACCGCAATCGCACCGTCGTACACCCCCTGGCTGTCGAGTTCGAGCACGGACGCCGCCGTCCGGGTCATCCCCGTTTCGGCGGCCAACTCCGCGCCGTTGCCGATCGCCTTCCGCACCGGGCAGTCGTGGCCCCGGCCGGTGATCCCCGACTGGACCATCGTGATGTCCGTCACGATCGGTCGTTCCTCGCCGACGGCACGTGCGCCCGCGACGACCGGCTCGTCGTCGGTGGTGCCGGTGAACCGGACGAGGTGCTGGAACTCCGGGTCGCCGGTCGCGTGAACCGCCTTCTGGCGGAGGCGGTCCGCGAGCGTCTCGTCGGGCACCAGCTCCCGGACGCGGTCCATGCTCGTCTCGGCGATCTCCATCGCGTCGGCCGTCGTCGCCCCCAAGTCGGCGTACGCGTCGAAGTCGTCCGTCTCGGAGTCTGTGCCTGCATTCGTGTCCGTGCGTCCGTCCGTGTCTGTGTCAGTCATCCTGTGTCACCTCCGGCGGGGCCTCGCGGCTCGCCCGCGCCTCGACATCGCCCTCGACGGACAAGTCGAGATCCCGCAGTTGTCGCTCGGTGTCGCTGTCGGCGTCCCAGAGCCCACGCTCGATCGCCTCCAACAACGTGTCCGTGATCGAGTCGAGTGCCCACGGGTTCACGTCTCTGAACCAGGCCTGTCGCTCCTCGTCGAGTGCGAACTTCTCGGCGACATCTTCCCAGAGTCGGTCGCCGACGACCCCGGTCGTCGCGTCCCACCCCAACACCACGTCGACCGTCGAGGAGAGATCACCGGCTCCCTTGTAGTCGTGGTCCTCCATCGAGTCGAGCCACTCGGGGTTGAGTACCCGCGCCCGCATCGCCTTCCGCACTTTCTCCTCGTTGGTGTACACGTCGACGTTGTCGGGGTCCGAGGAGTCGCCGACGTAGGAGGCCGGCTCCTCGCCGGCCGTCTCGGCGACGGCGGTGATGAACCCGCCGTGGAAGGCGTACCAGTCCGAGGAGTCGAACTCGTCTTGCTCCATCGTGTCCTCGATCTTGACGGTCGCCTCCACGCCGCTCAAGCGGCGCTCGAAGGCGTCGTGGGCCTCCGAGACACGGCCACGCGAGCCGAGTGCGTACCCACCCCACTGGACGTACACCTCGGCGAGGTCGCTCCGGTCCGCCCAGTTCCCTTCGTCGACCGCCTTGTTCGTCCCCGCGCCGTACCCGCCGGGTCGGGTGGTGAAAACGCGGTGGCGCGCGGCCGACTCGGGGTCGTCGACACCCTGTTCGCGGAGTTCCTGCTCGTCTTCTTCGACGTGTTTCTTCACGTAGTTGCGGTCGTGTGGCTCGTCCAACGCGACGACCGCCTCGACCGCGTCGTGGACGACACTCGCGGCCTGCGGGAACGCGTCCCGGAACAACCCAGACACGCGGGTGGTCACGTCGATCCGCGGGCGACCGAGTTCGTCTAACGGGATCGGGTCGACATCGTCGATCCGGCCGGCGTCCGTCCACACCGGCCGGACACCCATCAGAGCGAGCACCTGTGCGATCGTCTCGCCGCGGGTCCGCACCGTCGGCGTCCCCCAGGCGACGACCCCGATCTCCTCGGGGTAGGCACCCTCCTCGTCGGCGTGCCGCTGTGCGACTCCGTCGGCGACCTCGCGGCCCACATCCCAGGCGGTTCTGGCCGGCACCTTCCGGGGGTCGAGCGTGTAGAAGTTCCGCCCCGTCGGGAGGAGGTCGACCCCACCACGCGTCGGCGCACCGCTCCCGCCGGGTTCGACGTACTCGCCGGCCAACGCGTCGGCCGTCTGGGGGATCTCCCCGCTCGCGGCGGCGACCTTCGGCGCGGCCTCCTCGCAGACGAACCGCAACACCTCGCGGAGATCGTCGTGTGCGCCGGACTCGGCCCGGGCGTCGCCGATCGTGTCGATGTCGACCACGAGAAGGTTCATGTTCACCTCGTCGTCCGGCCCCGCCTCTCGCTCGGAGGCCGGCACGTCGAACCCCTCTGCCGCGAGCGTTTCGATCAGTTCGAGGCTCGTCTCGTACACCTCGTCTGCGGCCGCGGCGTAGGTCGTCCCGAGTCGGTCGTCGTACTCCCCGGGGGCGTCGAGCATCCGGTCGTAGTCGACACCCAACACACCCGCGACACTCTCGCGCAGCGACGGCGCACCCGGGTTCTCCAGCCGGGTCAACGCGACCAGGTACTCGACCAGTCGGTCACCCGTCGGCGGCTGTCCGAGGGTGTGGAGGCCGAGCCGAATCTGTGTGGTCTTCACGTCCGTGACGTACTCGTGGACCCGCTCGACGAGTTCGTCAGTCGAGACGGTGTCGCCCGACACCGCTCCGTCGGCGAGTGTCGTCCCCGCCTCGTCGGGCCCGCGCACGTCGACCGTCTCGTCGATCTCGCCGTCGATCCCGAGTTCGACCGCGAGATCCAACTCCGCGACCGCCTCCCGAATCCGGTCGTCGAGGTGGGCCTCGCTGTCTGCGCCCGCGCCGGTGCCGGCCTCGCGGTACCGGGAGGCCAACTCCTCCAACTCCGCGATCTCGTCGTACGTCCCGGCGTTGGACATCACCGGGGTCATGTGGTCGACGACCGCGGCGTACGACCGCCGCTTGGCCTGTGTCCCCTCCCCGGGGTTGTTGATGACGTACGGGTAGACGTTCGGCAGATCCGACACGAGCGCGTCGGGGGCACTCTCCCCGTCGAGTCCGACCGTCTTCCCCGGCAGCCACTCCAGACTCCCGTGGGTGCCGAGGTGGACGGCCGCGTCGGCGTCGAACGTCTCCCGGAGCCACGCGTAGAAGGCGACGTAGTCGTGTGGCGGCTGGAGGTCCGAGTCGTGGTACACCTTCTCCGGGTCCATCCCGAACCCGCGTGGCGGCTGGACCGTGACGAGGACGTTCCCGAACTCCACGCCGGGGATCGCGAACGGCCGTTCGGGCGGGTCGCCCCACTCGCTCTCGACGTTCGCACGGAAGTCGTCGTCCAACGCCGCCCACCAGTCGGCGTACTGGGCTGTCGAGACGACGTCGACACTCCGGTCGCGCACGTCCTCGGGAGCGACCCAGCGGTCGTCGAGTGTCAACTGGCTGGTGAGGCTGTCGATCAACGCCCCGCCGTCCGTCGGGGGCGACCCACCCAGGTCGTAGCCGCGGCCGTCGAGTTCCCCGAGCAGTTCGACGGTGCTCTCGGGCGTGTCGAGCCCGAACGCGGTGCCGATCCCGTCGTCACTCGGCGGGTAGTTGTGGAGAACGACCGCGACCCGCTTGTCGGCGTTGTCGCGGTGCCGGAGCCGGGCCCAGTTGACCGCGAGGCTCACCGCGTGGTCGACCCGGTCGTCCATCGGGAAGTGTTGTTTCGGCGCGGTGCCGATGCCGGCGGTGTCTTCGGTTCGTTCCTTCCCCGAGATGGGGTGGGTGATCACGTTGCCGTCGAACTCCGGGAGCGCGACCGACAAGGCGAGTTCGAACCCCATCACCCCGGTGTCGGCGCGTTCGTACCGGGAGGCCGACCGCATCGTCGTGATCGTCTGTAGTACCGGTACACCCAGTCGATCCAGAAACACGCTCTCGGCACCCTCACCCTCGTCTGCGGCGTCGCGGCCGCGTTCCTCCATCGACAGGGCGAACATGAACGACGAACAGACGGCGTCGACGACCGGCTCCGCCTCGGGGGTCCCCGGCTCGCCGTCGATCAGCCAGTGGTCTGTCACCCACTCGGCGTCCTCTTGTTCGTCGGTGTCCGTCGCCGGATTACAGAAGATCGGGAGCGCGTCGACGCCGCGGGCCTCCAGCTTCCGGACGACGGCGTCGACGTAGCGTGTGTTCTCGTGTGTCCAGTGTGACTCGTAGAACCACACCGCTACCGTCGGGGTGTCGGGGTCGAACGTCGCCCGCAGTTCTCGGTAGCCCACACCGGGGTGGTCCGGGTGGTAGACCCCCTCCGTTGGGAGGGCCACCGGGTCGTCGTACGACACCGACGCTGTCGAGAACCGGTCGACGAGGAAGCGGAGACAGTTGGCGACGTTGGCGCTCCCGCCGCGGTCGAGGTACGTCGACACCGTCTCTCGGGTGTCGGCGTCGACGGTCGTGTCTTCGAGCGCGTAGGCGTCGCCGGTAGACTCGACGATCAACGGCACCCCCGCCTCGGTGAGTCGTTCGACTGCTCGTTCGTAGCCGGGCATGCTCTCTCTCGAGCCGTGGAGCCAGAACACCGCGGCCGTCGCGTCGGTCGCGGTGTCGACGAAGCTCTCGGCACTCTCCGCGTCGAGGTCACTCTCGGACCGCACCACGAGGTCCGTGTCGACGCGCTCGGCTGCTGTCTGGACGGCCCCGAGCTCGTTCTCGGTCGCCGTGTAGAGGACGATCTGAGTCATAAGTTTGTTAAGACTCTCTTGTGCTACTGCAACCGTGGTTGTACTAGAGAACGGCAAAAACCTGTCGGCATCCGACGGCGGGGTGCCGTTTCCGGCGGTCGTCGGGCAGGAACGGCTGAAGCGGTCGTTGCTCGTCGTCGCGAGCAGTCCGGCGGTCGACGGGGTGTTGGTGCGCGGGGAGAAGGGGACGGCAAAGTCGACGGCTGCGCGGGGGTTGGCGTCGCTCCTGCCGGACCAACGGGCGGTCGCGGACTGTCCGTACGGCTGTCCGCCGGAGGGTCCCGGCCAGTGTGGCTCGTGCCGGCGACGGACAGATCCGCCCGTCGAGA
>P_A23_Liq_2_FmtDRAFT_1000051_pt1 | contig 25814 bp, 23 predicted proteins | sample PonA232FremontCA_FD_10599 | JGI IMG/M metagenome (IMG submission 10599) | reverse complement strand
GGAGCGAGTCGTTCCGAATGGAACGACGAGCGAATCGAAGCCGACAGGTCAGAATGCACATCTTGCTCTTCCGCTCGGCGTCCGACAATATAAGTGCTTACGTAGGCCTGTGAGTCTGCCGACGCACAGTGTACAACCAGATGATGACGGCGCTGTACCCCCTCCCTACTGCGCTCCTTGTCCGCTCGCGCGGACTGCGGTGCTCCTTGAGGGAGGGGGCTTAGCGCCTGTATTCAGCTAAAACTATGCATGTGCGTCGAACCGCCGTCGTGAAACTCGCCGTTTCCGACGAGCAACGCGACGCACTCCACTGAACCGCCGACTACTGTTGGTCCGACACCTCCTACGCCGAGTGTAAGACCAACAACCGAGAGGTTCGTGACGCGCTCTACGCCGAACTTCGAAAGGAGACAGACTTACACGCCCAACTTGTCCAAGCCGCTATCAAACGCGCTGTCGATGTCGAAGCTGTCAAGGCGTGTGTCGAACAGTCGAAAAAGGGACAGCGCGTCTCTCGACCACGTTCACCGCTGAAACGATGGACTACGACACGCGAAGCGGGACATTCTATCGGAACAAGGTGTCGCTAGCAACTGTTGAGGGTCGAGTCGAACCGTCGTTTGTTCTCCCGGCAGACAGTCCGACGCCCTACGAGCGGTACGTACTCTCGGACGAGTACGAGTTCCGCGAGAGCACGCTTCGGTACGACGCGACCACTGGCGAGTTCTCCCTCAACATTTCGACGCGGCGGACAGACGGTGACGATGAGGTTTCGGAAGATACCGGGCACTCCGAGCAAACGGCTCTCGGTATCGACCTCGGCGTTCGCAAGAGCCTCGCTCTCGCGCAGCCCATCAGAAATCTTCGATTTCTGAGGACGTCAACAGTCTTGCCGTTTCCTCGACCGGGCGCTTCTGGCAAGGCGACGACGACTACGACCACTAGACACGGGAGTTCGAGAAGCGACGTGGAGAGATGCAACAGCGCGGCACGCAGGCCGCGCACAATGGTCTGCTCCGCCCCGACAAACGCGAAGAAGCGTGGCGAAAACAATACGCTTCATCCACACAGTCGCTACCGATATGATTTCGGAGGCCGTCGAACATGACTGCGAGGTAATCGCGTTCGAGGAGTTAACCGACATCCGTGAGCGACTCCCGCAGGCGAAGTGGCACCACGTTTGGGCGTTCCAACGCCTGTTCGAGTACGTCGAGTACAGAGCGCCCGAGCAGGGTGTCTCTGTGGAGCAAGTCGAGCCGAACCACACGTCCCAACGCTGTTCTCGAACGGACTACGGGTTCACACACGAGGACAACCGCTACGGAGAACACTTCTGTTGTCTGAAGTGCGGATACAAAGTGAACGCAGATTACAACGCCGCGAAGAACACTGGCGTGCGGTACGCTCGGAAGCGACAACACAAACTCCGTTTCTCGCCCAAGTCGGGGGACGGAGACGCACCAGTAGACGTGTGTTTGAATGGTGGGACACTGAACGGTGAGAGTCATCAGCCTATTGCTGGGGACTGATTGCTGGGACCGGGACTCCATATCAAAGCCCTACCCTCACTGAGCGAACCCATATAGGGTGAGCGAAGTAGGGTAGGGTAGTTTGCTGGACAACCCCGACAACAAGCATCGGGGCTTTCTTTATAATTCACTTGAGTTAATTGCTCACACTCCCTGCAGCGTTGACGCCGATCCGCTCCAGAGAAAGACCGGCTCAGACGGTTCCAAGCGATGATATCGGGTAGTTCATGTCACTGCATGCCTATTATCGTATCTTCCGAAATTAAGCAAGAGTCTTTACAGTAGGCACATCTACCGACCAGTTCCCCAATCCACGCTCTGCAACGTTTACCGACGCATTCCAATCCGCATGTTCTTAATGATAATAAAACCAACACTTGAATCCCTTCCGTTATTGATTCGCTCGCTTAGCGTGTCAATGCACAGCCCCGATTCGTGTATTCCGCTTCAACCGAAGCAATCGTCATATCCTCAAAGATTGAACAGTACATCAACCGCAGTAATCATGTGCAACCTTTCGATAGGCTTCACCCCAAAGGTATAATCCGGGGTTCTTGCCCTGCTCCGGCTATAGAATTCCACGGTTGGTCTCACGTTAATATCCATATTGTCGATCCCGACTCATTCATGGCTGAATCTTGTGATATTGTAGCAGTAGTGAAATTGAGTGTAGCCATTCATTTGTCTGGAGTACGAATACACTCACATGAGTAAAGAGCGACAAAAAGAACGAACGAAAACAACAGACAGTAATGATACTGGGGGGAGTTCACGTTCACAGTCAGGGTATCGGGTGTCTCCACAACCAGTTTCAGACCGCAGTAGTTGGTCTGGCTTACTCAAGCGAACATTCAATATGATCAGTTCAAGAACAAAAACAAATCAAGGGAATAGTTCTTCCAGTGCTGTTGCCCTTGCCGGCCTCATGTTTATTGGAGCACTCATCGCTGGAGTAATCCCGATTCCACTGACGTGGATTGGAGGTGTCGCTGCTGGGTCGGGTATTGGAGCAAAGACTGAGAGTGGATCACCGGTGTTAGCAACAGGAATTGGTGCATTAATCGGATTTATTTTTGGGCTTACATTCGCTCCTGCTCTCTTTGGATTGGGTATCGTTTTGACGCTGATATTGACCACTGTCAGTGCAGTGATTGGTGGAGTGAGTTTTCTTCTGCTTGAATAATTTCCATCTCTACATATGGCGCTGGGATCAAAGCGGTAATCACTCTTTTGCAGAGATCCCGATCAACCGATCAACCTAAGACTCGTTTACGTTCCTCCTCAGACAACTGTATATCTGGGGTAGCGTTAACCGAGCAGTTTTCACATTCATATGAATTTCCTCCAGCATCGAATCGGTAGACAGGGGTGTTGGTAAGAAAAAATGCATCCTCTTGACGGCGAGTGATAATAGCGCTTGCATTCGCACCGCAGTTTGGGCAGTAGTCTCTGTCTGTGGCTGGCTCCTGAAAAGTAACGGTGTCTCGTCCCAGTAAGTGACCAGCATATGCTTCCTTTCTGGTCGTCTCGATGATATCACTGGCAGGAACTGGTTCCTGTTCGATGGTATTCTCGACGCCAGCCTGTATGTCTGTTTCAAGATCGATATATGGACTTGTCCTCACGGTGTTTTGCGATCCAAGTAAATAGACCGTGACCATTGCTGTTCGCCCAGTGATATCAATGGTATTGTTCCAACCAGATACAATCAGTTCGATATCTGCCGTTACATCAGTTATTTCTGCGGTGCATCGCCCACCAGTGACACTGACACCATGTTTGGGATCGGACACAGACACTGATCGCTTCCAGCCAACGCCATGCGCATCATAGACGCCATGTCCATATGGCGAGTCCGTGAGTTGATTATAGAAGAGTTGCTCTTCTCCAACAATTTCAATATCACCAGTTATTGCATTTGGTTCGATGTGCACATCTTGTGCGCCATCAATGATGATGGTCCCCTCGATTGCATTGTGTGGAACATATATATCCTCGATTGACCCACTAACAGTGGTTTCTATGTCATCTGACGGCACGGTTTTTTCGGTTGGTCTCTGAGATGAAAATACGTATTCAGGATTGATGAGTTTAACATTTCCAGTGACCGAGTTCCGTCGAAAATAGACATTTTCAGCATCGATAACTGAAATCGGCGTTTCCTCACCTCCATTGAGTGTGATATCTCCAGTGAAGTCATGTTCGTGGGCATTGCTCATACTAAGTTAAATTACCGACTGAGTGTGTATTATGTTTTTGCTGAGTTACTCAGTGCTAAATTTCACTCCGTTTAATTAGGGAGTAAATGAAGAGTCCAGCCAAAATTACATTAAGATAAACAAGAATTGCAGCAAGGAATCGAGCCCCAAGACCGAGTGGACCAATGCCACCATATCCGATTGTGAGAAATGTGATATATGAAAAGTATACATTGAGTAGAAGCGTGCGAGTACCGGTCGCGTTCAATGCTTGGGAAAGTGAAGCCTGCCCGGCACTAGTCTCGAATAGCGGTCCAGCAAAAGTGAACAAAATCGCGGCTATCAGTGGAACCAGTATGAACACGGTAGTAATTCGGTACAACCGGAGTCCATACCCGCAGGAAAACTCAAGAAATAGATTCTCTGCTGTCCGAAGTCCGTTTCTGATACGTGTTCGAATTGGTTCTGCAGAATCGGCTGCAATCTGAGTGAACTTTCTCCGTGCATATTGTTGTCGCTTTACCCGAAATTCACCAGCAGCCTTGATGTTGCTTTGTGCTGAGGCACTTGATTTCGCTTTTAAGTACGTCTTCTCAATTCGTGCTGGTGTGAGTTCGAGTGCTGGTGTGAATTCAGTCTCTGGGTGAGCAAAAGTATGAAGAACCCAATTGTTTCGATCAAGATACTCAAGATGCTGTGAGAAATCAAATGTGTCGAACGTCGTGTCACAGAAACGAAAGTAATCAAGCAACTCTCGTCTATCAACTTGGTCAGCCGCCGTCAGTAGAACATCGCCGACTGTTGCTTGTGTAAAGTCAAAATGTCCCCATCCACGATCTGGTTGCATAATTGTTCCCTCCTCAATTGTTGCATCAGTAAAATCAAGATATGGATCATCAACGAACACCGGATTCTCAATGATGAATGTCTCAGTAATCTCAGCGTCAGTGAAATCAACATCCGATTGGAATTCAGTTCGATTAAATTCAATCGAAACGATGTCCGTATCGCTAAAATCAGCCTTTTGAGTGAATGTAACATTATTAAAAACCGCATCAGATTCAATATAATTCGTCCCCCCGTTGAATTCAGCACCTCGAAAGACAGCGTCCGCGTCGAAGGTAGTATTTGTGAATGCAACATCGCCGTCAAAAATCACTTCATCGAAATCAGCTGTGTCAGCAAATGTGGTATTAACAAAATCTGCATCATCGCTAAACGTACTCCGTTCGAAGTTTACGCACGCATTGAATTTTGCATCTTCTGCGTTTGTGAATCCAAATGTTCCGCGTTCAAAGGTGGTCTCCGCATTAAATCTGGTATTCGCTAATGAGAAGTCATCTGCAAGCACGTCTGCGCCCCCAATAACCGACACCCCTCTGAAGAAGGCTTTTCCATGAAATACGACGTCACCAAAGGAGATGTCCTCCTCACAGTGTAACTCATCGAAATCAGCAGCAGCGTGAAATGTTGATCCATTCAATCGGATTGTACCGTTTGCCGTGGCTTGTTCAAATGTGGTCATGTCATAAAATGTAACATCCTGAAACGCCGTAAATGTAACATCCTGAAACGCCGTATAATAAAATGACGTATGTTTGAATGATGCGATATCATGAAAGATTGCATGATTGAAGATAGTATTGTCATCAATCGTGCTTGCCTGTTCAGCAAACCATGCACCATCAAATGAAACACGACCGTTGAATTCTGCATGCTCGAAGAACAGATCAACAGCAACTGTTATTTCTTCACATACGAGGGACTGCTCAAAGGTCGTATCGGTGAAGTCAACGGTATCACCATTGAAAACCGTCTCAGAGAGGGTGACCACATCAGTGAAGACCGCCTTAGAGGCAAGTAATCCGTCTTCAAATTCACAGTTCGGCGCATGTAAGCCACCAACAGTGCTATTCCGAAGGTCAACGCGTTCCTCAAACCGTGCGTGAGCAGCCGAAATTCCGTTTTTGATCGTTGTATGTCGAAAGTCGAGTGGATATTGATTGTCTGTCTCAACATCGATATAATCAAGATCAAGATATGGGATGTGCGCCCCAATAAACTCTTTTTTATCATTTGCTTCAGCCTCTAACTCGGAGAGAAGTGTAGCATGAATATCCTGTGGTGTAATATCGTGGTGTCTCCGTTCTTCAGGAGTCATATGAAAGACACAGTGTTCGCCCTCTTGATGAGACTCGTGTGGACACGACCACATGGCTGTCAATGATGAGAATTGGTTTTTCTCTGGGGTAGCTGTATATTGGCAGTTCATTCGTCGTATGCTAGGATTAGTGGTAACTGCTTGCCATTCATTGCTGTGTGCTTGCTTCAATCATATCTCGCGACTCTATATTCGATGCAGAACAGATTTGATGACACGAAATAACCGTCAAATCGTGTTCAGGATACGTATGATAGGTTCGATACTCCCGTTGTGAGATACAGTTGATTGCTGTATACGCGTTTGTGTCGAATTTGTATACAATCGTGAACGACCCTACATCTAGAAATGACTCAAATGGCTCAATTCGGACGGTTGTCTGAATACTTGTGTGCTCATCTCCGAGCGTGTAAACTGTACTTAGTCGTGTGTCCACACAGAGTTCAATCGTGTTGATTGTCGTATCTGATGCCTGCTCTGTCCGTATTGGCTGACAGGAGAAAATTTCATAAAATGGAAGTGCTGGAACGCTTACAGCGTGAGATTCTCCAATAATATGGAATTCTGCTGGGTGTGCAGAAAACAATGTTTCATGAGTCGCTTTAATATCAATATCATCGAGTGAGTGTGGGTGTTTCGACTGGATGAGATATAGTTCTTCTTCTGACATAATTATAGTAGATCTGATAGTGTCATGTTTTGAAGTCGACTGAGTCGATTTGAAGCTGATTCTTGCTTACGCTGGGTATCAATAAGGATCTCATAGTTAGGATTGAAGAGCGTATTCGGTCTAACGCCACGATATGTAGGTACTGAGCGCCACTTCTTCGACTGATACTGTCCTTGATATTTTCTGACATACTGGGTCCCATTCGTAGGGGTAATGACCGGTCGTGATGAGTCCGGGGCAAATAGATAAAATAACTCTCCGCGTCGAATCTCACCATTGCCAGTATAATCATCATATGCATAATATGACTGATATTGGGTGAAACCTGCCTGAGTGACAGTGTTGAAGTATGCTTTCTGATGAGATGAATATGTGTATTGCGAGTAACCCCATGTCGCAACAACACCATTTTCTGTGAGTGAGTCTTTTAATAATCGATAGAACTGTGTCGAGTAGACCGGAAGCAGATCATCAGTCTTCGCACCAGGCAGGTCAAGCAAAATGACATCATACTGCGCATCTGTCCGCTGCAAGTAATCATAGATGTCAGCCTGATACGTTTTTGCATGTTCGTAAGTATATGCGTTATTGTGGTATTCTGTGAGAAATGAATTCGTTTTGGCGTATTGCATGAACTCTGCATCAATATCGACATGATCAACAGAAACATTCTCTTGACGAAGGTGATCAAGCGCAATCCAGTCACCGCCACCAACGAGAAGCACATCAGTATCTGTAGTGTTTGGATACATTGAGAGAGGGACATCCACCAGTCCATTATGATATGGGCGTGCTGTACTATCACATACCTGGATTGCTGTATCAAGACGGAGACATCGCTCTGTCTGCCCGGCAAAAAGTGGGTTCGAACTACTTCCCTTCCAAGTGCGATTATACTGTACGACGTGTTGATATTGGGTGGTGAACTGAGTCGTGATCTCAGCATCGACGGTCCCAGGCGGATACTCTTGTTCTATGTTCCCCTCAAGATAATACTCTGTTAGCGTGTTATCAACTGTTTGATGAGAGATAACGGCTCCACCGAGTGTTGCTGTGAGCACGATCGTAATTACGACCAACACTGTTCGTTCGTTCGTGATAATATCACGGTCGCCTTCGGCAAGAATTCCCCATGGTCGAGAACTAAATCGACAAATAAAGAATAGAGCCGCAACGACATTAATCAGCGCGAGGGCGAAAATAGAGATAATAAGTCCAACGCTTGGGTACAGAAGGAAGACATAAATCAGAGCGCTGATGAGCCCTCCAAGGTAGTCCATTGCAAGAACTGTAGAGTATGTGTCATATTCACTGCGTGAGTGAGATGTATGAAATAATATTCCAATAATCGTATTGATCACTCGGTCGGTCATATTCGTTATTCGCCGTACTCCCGGTGATAATGAGGGTGAGTCTAAATTATTGACAAGTGCAAGTAACAGCGGAAGTTCGAAGCCTGATAAGACGCCAATCCCGACGACCGGAAGACGAGCTAGCAATCCAAGCAGTATCTCTGGAAGGAGCTGCGGCAGTGCAGCCGTATTGATCCAGATAATAAATAACAGACCAACAGGAGCTATAAACGCTAGATAAAGCTCAGTGCGAAAAACATTTTCAGGGCGGGTTTCATCGAACTGTTTGGCGATATAAGATCCAATTCCAAGCGATGAAAAGAAAATACCAATTGTCAATCCGTACTGGGTGACCGTCCCGCCATACATCACAGTCAATAACTCTGAGTATGCAAGTTCATAGGTAAAACTACAGAACGCAACGAGGAAGGTAATAGTATGTAGGCTGGTTTGCGCCGACGGGGTTATGAGCCGCTTCACTGATTGTAACTATTATATTGAGTGACAGAGGCAATTATCATATGAAACAAGCGTGGGCCAAGATTGGAATTATGATCGGGGATGGGCGAGGCAAGATAACTGTAACCTGACATTGTAGAGATGACTATATTCGTGGTGATACCTTCCACTTCTTCGTTATCTCTTCGTCATTCCCAGTGGATCGAACACGAAGATCAATGCACTCCCATCCAAGAGGTTGGGTTCCACCACCGGCGAGTTCAGCATTGACCTCCGCACCGACTCTGTACCATCCGCTCCGCGGACTAAGATCAGATCGGATATCTCCGGTCGGGTCATTGTAGGTTGTATCCCAGTTGATGGGTCCAGGTCCAATCGACCGTTCAGTGAATGTGTCATTATCGCCAATAAATCCAATCCCAATCATATTGATCGTGACTGGGACACGAGAGACTTCATTATCGTGGTTATCATACCACGTTGCTGCATATGCGCCACCACCGTACCACGCACGACCATTCGACGTGCGCGGTGCGGATGAGAATCCACCGCGCCCTCTTCCGGTTGCACCTCTTCCTTTTGCTTCGACTGTCCCGATGGGAGATACTGCGTCCAGTCCTGAATCAACCTCCGCAATGGCACGTTGATGCCAACTAATCTGATTGTTAGTATTCTCAACCTGGGCGCGTGAAGATGCAGCATCGATTTCTTGCCGAGTCATCACCCACTGTGACTCGTCTGGGGCAGTTGTTACCTCGATTATTTCACCACTATTTGTGACGCTGATATCACGGATGATATTCGATTTGCGTGGAGGTGGTGATTGATCATCAGATTGAAATGCGCGGATACAACCCGCCGTGCTCCCGACAGCAATACTTCCGATAACAGTTCGAATCAGCATACGTCGCTTCATAATACGATGACGGGTGATATTGAGATAGTGATTGCGTGCATGTCTATCTAGTTGGTTTCGATATTAATGACATTGTATAAATATTGTCTGTTGATTGTATGTGCCTGATACATATCATATGCCGAGTATGGCCTATAATATATTCTGTGATTGCATTCATGTTTGAATATCTAGTTGAATAATAAGCACAGTGGCGACACATCAAAGAGTGTAAACTCGATTTCCATCGTCACTGCAGTTATGATATCGTAGCTAGTGGTAACTAAAGATGATATTGAAACCCACCAGATGGTCGTTAGAATATGTCTGAAATACTGTATGTGTCGGAGTTCAGTCTCAACCGTGTTTATCAAGAGCCTCTCTGAGAGATCGTCAGCCGACATACTCAGTATCACGATTGTAAGTATATGTTCTATCAACTCGTTATATGCTGAGCAGGCGCAATACCACGGCCTTTGATACTCGGTGAAACATTTTGAACCATCGGTTCTACGCAACAGTATCAGCAGCTACTCTATGACAAGATTTTGGATTGAATTCCTCAATAAGTTTTCAGGAGCACCATACGCGGAGGAGGATGTCAAACCGGGTGTAGCTGTTATCGATAGCAAGCGCATTGAGTGGCTACGAAAGTCAATCAGGAATCAACTGCCTCAGGGACGATTGTCACTGGAACTGCTGCTTCATCGGCGACGACAAAACCAGTATGTCCCTCACGAGCGGTAGTCAATCGACCTTTTGAGCGGTGACCAATTACAATATGATCGATGTCAGCGCTCTCTGAGAGTTCAACCAGTTGCTTGCCAATCGCTGTTCCTGAGCGGAGCCCGCTTCGGCTGAGATGCTCGAGTCCGATATCAATAGAAACGGTCGTCTCTGGGAGGGATTCACGGATCTCATCACGAAAGTCTCGCTCGTCCCCGGATGCATTCTCGGTTTCTGTTATATGAGTCACATACAGTTCATCATTAAATCCATCAGCCAGCCCCACTGCTACGTTCAGAACTGTCTGGAACTGATTATCATCGCTGACTGCAACTAAAATACCCATAATTATCTAATGTGTTAGAATTAATAATACCTGACGGCATATTATACGATTTTACAAATAATCAAGGCGAGCGTATCGAAATCAAGGCTATTGCCAACACAGATACTTCACCAGCGACTGTTTATGATAAATCATATTAATATTAATATTATCATGATTAGGGACAGCTATTAATTAACTCTTTTTAGTATTACAGTGGTTAGCTAAGAAAGTACTCGATAGAAAGAAAAGTCCAGTCGTTTCCGGACCGTCAATGCACTTCCGGCGTCAAAATTAAACTAATTTTTTAATCTGACAGGCTCGAGTCCAACTATATAATATCTCAAAATTGATGCGAAGCCACGAGACAGTATTATTGGACGCCTCATGAGATATGTTAACCCTCTAAACGTCGGAACGCTTCGTCGCCACGGTCAGTCACGATGTAGTAGGTATGCTTACGATGGGTTTCGTCTTTTGGCTTTAATTTTCGCTCGGTCGCCTTGATTGTAGAGCCCTCATACTCAGTGACGAGACCGACCTGTCGAAGCGCGCGGTAAAGATGGCGGACATATTCGAACTCCATATCCAGTTCGTCAGCGGTCATCCGTGGATAATCTGGTCCGCCACGCGCCAGTCGTTGAATAAGCGTGTGTCCATCGGGAAGGTGCCGGAGGACATTCTGTTGTCCATTGGGTTCATCAAGAAATCGGAGGAGATGGTCACCCTCTCGTGACAGTCGATAATAGGTATGATGTTGACGAACCTCATCAGCCTGCTTGGCTTTGACACGGCGTTGTTTGACAGTTCCTGACTCAACTCGTTCAAGCAACCCTGCCGTCTCCATTTTCTTACATAATTCGTCAACCTGCTCGCGCCGGGCATCGAGATGCCCAGCCATTGACCGTGGATAATTCCCCTCGACGGCATTGAGATGGTAGCAGATAAGATAGGCAACAGGCGTGACGGGGAGTGGGGCTAACTGACCGACGATCTCTCGTTCACGCTCAAGTTCGGTTTTGAGATCTTTCGCTTTCTCATATCGTGACTGGGCGTTGCTTGCCGGATCAGAATTGAGATTGAGAGTAATTTCGATCGTCTCCTGGTGGGGTGTGTCGAGTGTCACGACCAACTTACCTGTCTCCCAGTGGTCGCCGGACTTCGAACGGGCCTCTTTTAGTGCTATTTCAACCTGTTGATACCGCGTCATAATTGTGTCTGCTTCCAGACGGAGACGATCGATCTCTGCCTGCGAAACCATTCTTACTGAGTAATGCTATTCTATCCTGTTGAATTCACCGTGTTGGGTTCCAAGGTATCGAAGTCTCAACGAAACTTAAATAATACCATCTAAGATAATAACATCGTAAGTCTCATGACGAACTGATTATCAACTGATGAGTCCACTAGCGTTATCACTTCAAATGTAAAGAATATACCATGCACACTATTGAGATGCAGAATAGTATCTAGCAACTCTTGACATCCCCCCACTCTGAAGGACGAGGATTTCCGAGCATTGGAATATTACCATTCCCAACTTTTGGAATCAATGCTCTATAGTAACTTTGATTATGAGTCTTATTTTTCACGATGCGAGTATTTGTTAGTTGTGTGTCCTGTAGTGGTTGAGCTCGTGTCCTGTCGGGTCCGTGAGGTGGTTTTCCCATCCACCGTCGACATCTCAACTCCAAGTAGCGCGGTCGCCATGTGTCGGGTAATGTAGGCACTAAGATTCGCCAGATGGAACATTATGAGGATCCCGACGACACCAACCAAACCCGCCAGGAGTGCTTCAGGGAATGTTTCGATCGACCACCTCACCGGTTCATCGTTGACTTCACCGAGACGTGCTGTATATGGATATCGTAGTGGCGCAACGAGCAGCGATAGTCCGTTCGCGAGCACAAACAATGGGATAAGCGCAAACACGGCAATGAAGAATTTCATCGAAAGGAAGCCGACGCCGCGCCACGTTGAGGCTGCCTCAAGATACTTCGTGAGGTCTCCAAACGTGCTGTCTGTATCAGTAGCCACATCATCGTATGTATCAAGCTCTACGTCTAATAGTTGGTTGGCGAGCCAGCGCTCGAATCTGGCGATCCCTCGAGTAATGAAGAGCGCCGCTAGCAGAATAACAACGCCGATGCCTATCACGGTAAGTGCAATCCCAACTACGAGTATTGAAAAGAGCGCTGAGTAAGCAAATCCAAGCGGAAGCGCCATCAGGAGGTAGAGCAGATGTTTGTACGTACTGGCGTCGACAAGAACACCAATGACTGGCAACTTGGAGGGCGAAGACGCGGAAATAAAATCCATAATTATACGTAGCATTTTATATGTCCCGATACCGACATAAATTGGTTGGTTTCAGTTCGTCCGAGTGCTGAGATAAGCATATTACAATACGGGGTTGCATCTCGGATTATCAGCCAATGAAGGAGAGTAATAACGTATTCGCCGACGCATCTCGGGAGATATTATTTGTGACTCTTGACATCCTCCTCTGCGTTCACGCGGAGGATCCAACGACATCACACCGCTGCGCTGAGTTGGGAGTTTCAGGTGCAGATCCACAGACTGCCAAGCTTACACACCGTGCGAATCGGTATGAAGCTAGGTAACGGACAGCCCCTTTGAATGGGAGTGCCACATCTTACCCCCGGTACTCCTATCTTCAGCCGAAAACGCGGTCCTGTGTTAGTTTCCCCACAGGAGCGGTGGTCGGTGGTCGGTGTCACCAGACTCGGAGTTACTTATGTTGACGCTCGCCCGGTACTTGTTGTTTGCTTCCCACATGGGGCACACACGTTTCCAGCGTGGGCGGACACTCACGCTCGAACCGCCATCTTTCGGGCATGCGGCTACAGTGGGATCATAGCCAGTGCGCCGATAATTATAGGTACGTCATATTGCAGCAAAGATGTTCGGAAACTCCCGGCTGCAACGACGCGTATCCATGGTCTGAATATGGTGGGATTGCGCCTATATTAGCTATAACTCAGCGTTAAATCTTCTTGCGGAGAATTGCCCCATCATCGGGCGACTGATTTGCGAAATTACAAATGAAAAGGTCGTTGGAGGTGGGGGCAAATAGCACGTCTGAAGGAAAGACCAGTCCATCATCTGCGGTAGCAATCGTCTCCGTCGTCCCTCCAGTATCGACACGAACCACGCGGTTTTGACTATTGGCAGCAACATAAATATCACCATCACGGATAGTAATCCCGTCTGCACCAAGGATCGCCTCAGTTTCTGAGACAGTGCTCGCTTCACCGGCACTCCCGTCTGGTTGGACAGGCACCTCAATGAGTCGACCGGTCTCACCTGCTTGCGTCACCGCAATATAAATAGTGCCGTCGGTACCTCGAGTAATACCGTTTGCACCAAAGCTCTCGGTCGCCAGTCGGTCATCATCAAGCCATCTCTCGCGTAACCCATCAGTCCCGACAGCGTAAACCACGCCACTAGACGATTCAGTCACCAGCATCCGAGACCGACCGACGTCAAATAGGATATCGTTCGGAAAGCCACTGATTCCAACGAGTTGGCTCACCTCATCACCTGGGGGAGCCGCCCAGACACCTGCATTATCGTCCTGTGTGGCAGCAGCGACGTAGACAGTGCCATCCGGTCCAATCTCAACCCCGACAGCTCCTGGCATCGTGACCAGTTGCTCGGTGTCCGCGAGGGTCAGCCCGGTCTCACCGATCCGATCGGATGAAAGACGACGCACCTCGCCAGCTGTGATTCCGAAGTAGAGATTACCATCGGTGTCGAATGCCATATTTTCTGGCACACGCTCCCCCGGGATTGACACGACAGTTTCCAGACTGGAGGTAGATGTCGAGGCTTGAGTGTCAGGTTGAGGTGTTGTCAGGGCGGTCTCGGTCGCTGTCGCCGTATCACCAGTCGCGGTGTCAACAGGCGTTGACGATGGGTCAGTCTCCGCACAGCCAGTTAGTCCGAGGGTCGCCGCTACACCGCTTGCGAGCAATGCGCGCCGAGTGAGTGAATCGTCCAGCACAACCAGTATTAACGAACGGAAGTCGGTTCAATGCACGGAAATCTGAAATATGCGTTTGATTTCCTACTCGTCGGTTCCAAACGGGGTTTGAGAACGTCGATGTGAGTTCCACTCCCGCTGAGGATATCGTTAAGATGTTTGTATGGCTTCGCGCTGATACGAAACTATATTGCCGTCGTCGGTGAGAGACAGTTTATATCGCTTCAGTGTAGTTCGCACAAAGCAGGTGTGCAACCGTTCTTCGTATGGTGGCAGTCCAAAGTCGTTGTACTCATAGTAGTTCTCTATCAATCTGAGAGACTTCGCAACGATGCGCTGAGTCGTATTCTTCACGAGATCGGAATCATCTTGAAAACGAGGCGAAATCAAATTCCAACCTACGCCCTTTTTGCTAAGCCGGATGGTTTTGTTGTACACTCGGCGTGCTTGCGATAGCCCTCTGGACAAGCATTCTTTCTCTGTTGGTTGCTTGATCAGGATATCACCGTTTTCTCGATGAACATCGCTTCGTCTCCACTCTCGATTCTAGCTAGTATAAACATTCCCGTGATGTTAGCGTATTTCTCCCTTCAGCTTTCAGAATTCGATTATATCTATTGTTGCGTCACCCGCCGGGGGCGACGCAGTGCTCATTCGATTTTTAAGCGCATTTGAGTGACTCCGCGGTGCGCTCATTGTCGGGAAATCTGTCTTCGCGCTCAAACAGTAGGTTCGCCGGTGATATGATCATCCTGGTCATTATGAATATCAGTGGGTATTTATTTTGCTTTTGAGTCCATATCTAATATGTGGTTGGAGCTCACAGAGGTGTGTGGGACTGATTTTGAACGACCGTTTGAATTTGACTGTGCGGCTAAGCCGCTAAATAACGAACATCCGACTCCCAGACATACTATTCCAATTTCAGTGCAGTTCCTCACTGAGAAAGCCGTCAGACTGGTCCTTCGACCAAATCCAGAGGTAGTTGGAGTGGACTCTTCTCCATTAGGTCTGCCGTATAATGAGTATTCTCGTGATACAAACGTTGATATAAACTCAGAAGATGAAACTGTCAAGCTCGATACTGAGGGCATTTCGGCTTCAGTCGCTACCGACACCGCTTCGTTTACTCTGAGTTACGATAACAAACGGATACTCGACACTAATATTGATGTCACGAATAATCGAGGGGAACTGTCCGTTCCAACGATAGGATATAAAGAAAACATTGTCGACAACTACCCGCTTGAAGTGGTACAAACGGGCTTCTCCACCGCGCTTGACCCTGCGGAATCGATATTCGGACTGGGAGAACAGTTCACTACCTTTGAAAAGAGCGGTAGTAGAGTAGAAGCATCTGTGTCGCAGGCACACGGCACAAACTCCAACGACACCTATGCACCAGTTCCGTTTTTTCTATCTGATCGTGGCTACGGCGTTCTTGTTGAGACGGCGTGTGATGTTACATTCGACTTCGGGAGCAATACGCCGGATGCGACGGCGATTAATGTTGATTCGTCTGTTCTCTCAATTGTCGTATTTGCAGGGGAATCACTCAAAGATATCATCTCCTCATACACCGCATTAACAGGTCGTGCACCTGAGTTACCTGAGTGGACATACGGTATCTGGATGTCTCGGAACTCATACGAAAGCCAAACACAGGTGCGTGATATTGCGTCTGAGATTCGAGAGCGTTCTATGCCCTGCGATGTACTCCATGTCGATCCAGGATGGATGGATATGGAAGCTCCAGAGATGGCGTTCGACGCCGAGGAATTTCCTTCTCCAGAGAAAATGAAAGCGAATCTTGCAGAGGCAGGTTTCAGGCTGTCCGTTTGGGAGTACCCATACATCAATACAGGCACAGATCTATTCAGGGCGGCGGAACAGAATGACTACTTAGTCACTGATCATGAGGGGCGAAGCTATATTCTACGGCGACCGAGCTATTCAGCTACACGCGCTGGAATCATCGATTTCTCAAATCCTGAGGCCATATCATGGTGGCAAGAAATTCATCACGAGTTGATTGAGAGTGGTATCGACGTGTTCAAAACCGACTTTGGGGAATATCTCCCGCCACAGACAACGACTGCTGACCGGCGCACTGGGATGGGCGGTAAGAATATTTATTCAGTCGCGTACCAGCGAGCAGTTGCTGGCGCGTTTGAAGAGTTTGATAAACCGCCCGTACTCTGGTCTCGGTCGGCATGGGTTGGTGCACAGCAGTATCCGATACACTGGGGTGGGGATACTCGATCAACATTCAAAGGTTTCAGAGAAAGCGTCCGCGGCGGATTGAGCTTGCTTATCTCAGGATTCCAGTTTTGGAGTTGCGATATTGGAGGGTATAAACCGAAGCCATCAGAGACACTCTATATTCGATGGGCTCAGTGGGCGCTGCTCTCATTATCTCACCCACGATTTCACGGCAAGACACCAAGGGAACCGTGGATGTTCGGTGATAGAGCCACAAAAATAATCATTGAATTTGCTAAACTCCGATATCGCCTGCTTCCATATTATCTCAGCTATGGGTGTGAGGCTATTGCGACCGGTGTGGCAATAATGCGCCCGATGGCTCTCGAATTTGAGGACTACCAGCAGGTTTCAGCCTCTGCAACACAACATATGATTGGCGAAGAATTCCTTGTCGCACCAGTTTTATCGGTGGATGGTCGGGTGAAAGTAGACCTCCCACCCGGCGAGTGGGTAGACTATTGGAGTGGGGAATATCATGTTGGACCACAGCGTCAAAAGCGCGAACCTAATCTTGATGAACTCCCATTTTTTGTACGCGCCGAAAGTATCATTCCAGAGGATCCTCGTGTGAGAATGCACGCAGACGGACCACCGGCGGAACTCGACTATCGCGTCTATCCAGCTTGCGAAGGAAAAACGACCACGCAGTTCACTGTCCGACACCCCGAAGTCAAAAACCCAGATACAATTGAGGTGGAAATAGATGAATCGTGGCAGGTAATGACAGTTACGACATCAGACAGTTTACCGCCTGGAACTGTCATCGTGGAAGCCGCCGCTAACCCACCCAACAGGGTTGTTGTTGATGACACGGAACTTGATTCAGACGAGATACAGTATGATGCTAACGAGAGGATACTCACCTTCGACATCAACTCCAATACTTCCTGAGGTCTTAAGACGCTCAAATACAGTGTCCAATTTGTCGAAGCTTCACTTGTTATTATATTCTGATATCTTCTCGTTTGTTCCAACCAACTTGAGCATATAGGTATGAAACCTCATCAGCTTGATTTCTGGTATGTAGCAATATTTGTTATCGACTCATCCTCATGCTCATTGCTCGTTAATATCGCCTGACCGTTGAATATCTTTACCTCGAAGCTTTTCCAATAGCTCACATGTTTAATATGCCAATCAAATATATTCCCAATAATTATAGTACAAGTATCAGTATGGTCTGTGCTTAGAGAGTACGCAGTCCGCATATTATTCCGAATCCTCGCGCTTTAGCGCCGGGAAGATATCAGGTATATTGAAAGCCTCTCAAACTGTGAAATAGTGTCTATATACTTAATAAATAATCCGGGGTATCATATTGCGTCATGAAAACTCAACTCAAAACCCGTCTCGTAGGAATAATCGGCATGGTATTCTCATTTCTCGTTCTATTTCTGCAGTTTGGAATCCCCTTCTCATGAATAATCTGCTTACAAAGGACTGTTATTTCCTTTTCGCTCTTGTCTCTGATTCGTGACTGACGGCAAACAACAATAGTGAATTGCCTCCGGGTCAAGCCCCGAGTCACTCTGCCTGCTATCTCTGTATATGATGACGGCGCTGTATTCCCCACACCACTCACTCGGCTTTACTTCGCTACTTAATTACGGGGACTTAGCGCCTGCAAACAGCTAAAGTGGTTTCAATTGCAAGTTCCGCGCTTTAGTCTTAATATTATCAGTTATTTTATATTTTAGATATGTTTCATCTCATCTTTTGTCATCTATCGCTAGATAAATATACACGCAATCTACAATCCAAAGATGCTTGCAAAGGAATATTTGGATATATTATTTCTCAATCTCTAAGCAACAACGATAGATAATTTATTGAATCCACAGATCAATAAATTAAAAGATCTAGATGATGCTTCAATTTATGAATCAGTCCTTATATGACTGAAACGGTCAATAAAACTCATAAAAACAGAGATCGATAGAGATCAGGGCTATCGACCCATTTTCAACGCTTCGATATCTGTATATAATTGAATAGACTGACCTGATTCATTATTCAAATGTGACCCCAGTAATTTCGAACCGGGCGCCGCCATCGGTTGCCTCGGTTAGTTTTATGTCCCAGCCATGCGCCATAATTCCTTTCTTGACAATATTTAATCCGAAGCCAGTTCCTTTATTAGTCGCTGTGTACCCTGCGTCGAACACATTATTACGTACGTCCTCAGAGACCCCTAAACCGTCGTCTTCGACATAGAACCCGTCGTCCAATTCTCCGATAGTTACAGCTACATCATCGTCATTATGCTCGATAGCATTGCGAATCAAATTCTCGAATACTCGCTTGAGGCGACTCNCATCTGCGTGAACAGTCCGATTAATATGTGAGACGATCGTTGCACTTCCTGTGTCTACGTTCGCCCAGCAGTTCTTGATAATCGTCTGGAGTTTGACCGGTTCAACTTCAGTAACGTTGTCTCCCCCGCGAGCTAATAGTAAGACATCCTCGATCAGAGTATCCATGCGGTCTAGTGCACGGTCCACTTTCTCTAACTGCCCGCTGTCGCACTCTTCTTGAGCGAGTTCCAATCTACCTCTAGCCACGTTTAGGGGATTACGGAGGTCATGCGACACGACGCTGGCGAACTGATCCAAGCGCTCATTCTGCTGCTCGATTGTTCGCTGATATTCTTTTTGTTCGGTGATATCAGAAGCTATTCCGCATGTCGCGTATAGGTCACCGTCCTCAAACAGTGGCGTTATTCGTGTCAGGAATGTTCTCCGCCCGTGATCTGTCTCGATGGTTTCTTTAATTTCAATTGACTCCTCGGTTTCGAGCACCTGCTGATCGTTTTCGCGGAACCCCTCTGCAATCTCTTGTAAAACCACCTCTTCAGGAAGTTTTCCGGCGACTTCTGTCTCCTCTTCAATATCAAATAGTGTACGGAACGTATGATTCACTAATACGAATCGACTGTCAGTATCTCGAATCCAGATCGCCGCCTCAACCGCGTCAAGTACCCCCTTTAATTGTCGTGTTCGTTCGCGGAGCGTATCGCTCGCTGATTGTGCTCGGCGGGCTTCTGTTCGTGCACGACCAGTCTGATAGCCTCCAACGACGCCCGCAATACCCCCCGCCTCAGTTGCAATCAGGAGTGGAAATAGGGCTTCACCGATTACGCGTCCCTCGAATGCCCGAATGAGGATAGAAAAACCCATAATGGTCATCAACAGGGTAGCACCACAAAGACACCAAACCCAGATCTGCCATCGATCTTCGGATGATAACCCGATTCCGGTAAGTCTATAGCCGGCATACGCGAGTACAAGTGCTGGCAGACCATCGAGGAAGAAGGCAACTACAGGGGAAATCATTCCATTGACTGCGGAGAGTTCGTTCGCGTGGTGAGTGGCTGCAGTCAAAAAGAGAATAACTCCGAAGCTGATAATAAAATATGGTGATTTCATCTTAAAATTAGAATATATCATAAGGTATGATATGTAATATCGTGATTTACTCCTTTTGATTACCAGTTCTGGTCTATTAAGTAGATCCGACAGCGATGATCTTAATTTACGCACCGCTTATTAAAAGATCCAGTATCGATGACCTGCATCTATTCAAAAACGGAGACATCCTGAATATAAAATCCAGACCTCACACAGATACTTTGTCATTATATTATTGGATACAAGATAGTATCTCAAGCACTATTATCTAAATCTCGATCCAGTCAAGTTGTACTATGCTCAATAGCGTTCAGGATCCCCGGTGAGAGGTTCACGATAACGGTGAGCCTCCATTAATATTGGTGAGAAAATATCAATCAAAGGCATATGAAGTTGAATCTCATAAGAAGATCAAACAGACCCGACATGATTTCAAAATTGAATAATAGAATAAAATATGGGTATATCTGAGTGATTAATCACAAGTTCGACCGTAATATCTTGTTTATACAAATAATTATGCTTGTGACTATTTTGCAGAGTACAAGGAGAATACCCGGGGCTTTGATATGACCCCGGGGTTGAATCCGACAGCCCATGGTGCAAACCAGTAAATCAATATATTTCTCATCAATAGACAGCGATGGAGTATGGTCACCGTTACTCTGCATACCCGACACAGGAGCTAGCGACTGAACTTGACTATCACATCAACATTCATCGCCAAGCGTACAAGTGCACGACCAAAGAGCGTGCATCATGCGGTGTGGAGACGGCGAACCCATCTGGGTCAGGGAACACTCCTGTCTGAGCTGTGGGTTCGAGTGTGATCGTGACTTGAACGCGGCGGTGAATATCCTCCAACGCGACTTTTCTGAGTTAGGGCTGGGATGGACCGAACCAACGTCGTCCGAGAGATCAAGTCTCTCGTGATCACGAAAATCTTCGGTTTTCGACCGACCTGTGGAGACTGCGCTCCCTATGGACACCACTTGCGTGTCCGAAAAGCGCGTCGTAGAGACAAGAAGCCTCGGGGCTTGACCCCCGAGGCGATTCACCTGGATATCGTAACATCCGTACTCTCATTATACTTTCAGTAATCTGATTGTATAGGAAGTGAACTGCCTCACCCTACTGCGCTACTCGGTCTCCGGCCTGCGTTGCTTCATAACGAAGGGGGCTTATCGTCTAGAATCAGCTAATATGTAGTCTCCAGACGTGAACTAATAAGTAATGTTTATTTAGTAATTTGTAATTAATCATACATGCGGTATGCAGCTCTCTTTACTGTGGTAGTAATGCTTGCTGGGTGGACAAAGACTCACGTCAATGACAACGACAACACCAAGTTCGATCTCAACGCCGACACAACCCATAGCATCCGTTTCGACTCTCGTGACACCCCTACCCCTGTCCACGGAACCAGACTTACCAACGACACAGACGCAGACGGAAACGATCATTGATATTATCGACGGGGACACGATGGATGTTCGACTCTCAGATGGGACTGTGCGACTCCTCGGCGTTGACACACCTGAAATATCTATTACACAGGTATCGCCTGAAGAATGGAAAGGAGTACCAAACATAACGGATGGTCGCGACTGGCTCGTTGAATGGAGCAAGGACACTACATAGCACGCCCAAGACCGCCTTGGAGGTCAGATGATGTTAATTCGGGTGACCCCAAAGCGGATTACCACGGATGCTACGGTCGATTNCTCGTGTATCTGTTTTAATCTCGAAACGTTGAGATATTGTTCAGCGAGCGGTTGGTAATGAATGGGTGCGCGCGGTACTATGACAATTCATTTAGGAAGCAGTATGTATATCAAGGGGCTGAGATGACTACTCATCATGAAACCGTTGGTGTGTAGGGTTACATATCACAAACCACGAAATCAACAGCTATCGAGGATGGTAGTGGCGATATTGTCATTAAGAATATTCATGCAGACGTCGAAGGAAATGATAATGAAAATCTGAATCATGAATATGTTATTTTCAAAAACATCGGTGACGAATCGGTCAAATCAATAAATTGGATTGCCTCTGATGAATCCCCGGCAGGTTTTAGATCAAAATCAGGGGCATTAATGATACCGTACACTGGCGATGGCATAGATACGAATGATGAATTGTGATGGCGCGATGGCAGAGCTGCCTGGAATAACGGTGATAATACGGTGACAATCAAATATAATGATGGCGACACAGTCGACGTATACATGCATTGATCTGCGCTTTTCTGAGGGCGGTGATCAGTCGGACACTCAGTTACCCTGGATTGCGTCAATAACCATTGCCGCAGCAATAACGGCTTCTTTCGACACAGTGTTTGTATCGTCAATAGTGATTTTATACCGGTCTCGAAGTGATATTTGCCCATCGATATTTCCAATATGAGAATCATTGGCGTCAGTAATCTCATATTTATGTGGAATGAACTCACCGAACGGAATCACATTACGAGCGATTGTCACGAGGGTCCCACGAGAATTAATCTCTGCAATCTTCTCTTCTGTGTCCACATCCCGTATTCGCCAAGTGTCTTGCAGAAGTGAATAATCATTATCGAGGACGATGAGATCTTCACCCGTCTGTGAGTCTGTCAAGACATAGTTACCAGCAATGTCAATCATTCCTCCAGCATTGACCTCAAACACCTCTTCGCCGTTTGAATCAACGAATGGAAACTCCTCTTTGAGTTTGAACATTTTCTGCTTCCCACGGATGACGACGTTTTCATCCGCATCCATCGCTTTGTACTTGTTTCGAATCGGCAGCAGGGATTGCTCAACGACGTATGTATCTCCAGTAAGATCCAATCCACTGATATCATGATTGCGTGTCATTGCACTTCGTTTGTTTTCGATGCCGTCAGGAAATGAAACCATTGACTGGATTGCTCTGCTGAGTAGTGATCTGTCTCGATGGATATCACGTGTGTCAGATTATGACCTCATCTGTGGGATCACGTATACCGATGACTGACGATGCAAACGGCAGACGCTGTCGCCTCCGAGTCTTTCTCGTCAATCACGGCGAGTTTACTCCTCGAATTCAAAGACAAAGAGATTATGAAGTTCATGTTCAATTCTGGTAGTAAACTCGTCAAGAACAGCGTTGAACGATTCTTCATCGCCAGGGAGAGACTGTGCACGTTCGTCGATATCGTCAGGGAGACGAACGTGGAACTTCCCGTTCCCCTCATAGAGAGGCTCACTCTCGCTGAGTACTTTTCGATCAATCGCTCGGAGGATCTCAGAGTCACACCCGCCATGCAGTTGCTGATATGCATCTGAGTATGCCTGCTCAATCTCTTCGAAGTAATGTTCGTATTTATTATCGAACTTCTCTGGATCGAACTTGGTCATGAGTTAGTTGAGGACGAGATTTCATTAAATGATTCCGGACAGTGACAGGAGCTCGGATAATCAAACGCGCCCAGCTGATTGACAATTTCTTCTCACGAGACATGAGACGTGAGAGAAAACACGGCACACAGAATATATGATACGGTGATGCAAATGTAACGACTAACTCACCTCTCACACATCAGGTAGCACGATTGGGATCGTTAGGATATAACCATATGATTCCATTCATATTTTATTATTCACAATTGTTGTTCACTGCGCGTTATTTGTGATTAATTACTTGCCCTTGATTTATTGCTATCATATTTTACTTCTATTTTTGATATTACATTCTTCTCTCAATACGTATGTTTAGTATCTCATGAGCTGTTATCCGTTGCAAAATTATACAATTCGGTGATAAATCGACAATTCAGCGAATAAGATCGTACTCTATGCATGCTTCAAATATATACGGAATATTTATTTGTAGGCAAAGTGGGTATATTTGTTTACAGAGTGGAATTCCATTGTGTCGTACAGTTTTATTTCTATATAATCGCTGGTCCTCTACAGCGCCAGTATCGCAGGGAAATTGATAGCGATAAAAAAAAGAATCATAGTTCAATGTGCACGTGGACTTGACGAGCAGTCTCAATAGTCGATTTAGGGGCGATAGGCATCTCGAGCCTCGGAATTTCTGATTCAAGATATGACGAGAATGAGGGTTCAAATCAATTCAGCATCCAGCGTCCAACGCCGTCACGCCACTACTCTATATTTGGTTGAAACTGTATATGAAAACATAGTTGAAATCTAATAATCTATCAATCATATAGGATTTGAGATACAGTTATATAAAAGCCAACGACCGAAACAATCGCCTGCACAACGGTTTCAGAATACTGCAGGTTTCGATATGTTGCTACTGTCACATCAATCCCTGAGAATCTTTATTTATCGGAGTGAATCCGGTAATAGTGTCACGNGAGGCTGACCTCGACCGTTTGTATGAGTTATTAATCGATCTTGAAGACCGTGTTAGCGGGAAGCATCGACTCAAAAGCTGTACGGGCTATCTTGACTGGCCTAAGCGTGGTGTCTACTTTTTATTCGCACATGACGAATACAGGGACACTGACGATCAACACCGTCTCACTCGAATCGGAACGCACGCCGTTTCGTCTGGTTCAGGAGCGTCATTATGGAGCCGACTTCACGCACATCGGGGGGCAAACAGCGGAACATATGCGGGTGGCGGCAACCACCGAGGTTCGGTGTTTCGAAAACATATCGGGAAAGCACTTATCGAACGGCATAATCTCCATGCCGAATACCCGTATTGGGGTGACGGGTCGAGTGCCGACCCAAATCGACGTCTGAACGAGCATGATCTTGAACGGCAAGTGAGCGACCACATACGTGATCTCCCGTTTCTGTGGATCGACGTAGACGACGAACCCGGTCCGGATAGCGACCGAGCATACATCGAACAAAACGCTATTGCACTCGTGAGCAACTTCGAGAAGGACGGTCTTGACAGACGCAACAGCGACTGGGTAGGAGCAGAATCTCCGAGACAGGAGATACGAAATTCTGGGTTATGGAATATTAATCATGTCAACGGAGATTACGACTCCGCGTTTCTTGATCGGGTTGCTGAGGCCGTCAAGGATACAACTCCTGTGTAGCCACCTATTTTTGAGATGATTCGAAGTGCCTGGTGTATCTACTTTCTTTAACGTTTCACTCGCATGCGTGCATCTTCGAGGTGAGAAGATATGTAGTTCTATATGGATTCTTATGCACGTTATACGAGTCGAAATGCCTGTTACTCGGAGGTTCCTACCCTGAAGTTTGCTTCTCGATGATACCGTTGAGGTAGGTGCTGCCCTCGTCAGTTCTCTTGACCGGGTCCTCCCCACCGACCTTATGATGATGATGAACAGGGCGCTTCTGACCACGTTCGAACGATCTGGATTATATCATTTCTGCTCTGTCTGATCATCAGAGTGAAAGCGTTAGGCTCATAAAATTTTTGATAGAACAGGAGTATTAGATGTGTTTCCTGGCGATTACCGCGGTGTACAGATAAGTCCCTCTCCAAGATCTTCGACAGCATAACCCACTTCATGGAGGAAGTCCCGTGTCTCGCGACAGTCACCATGTGGCTCGAAGTATACCGTTGGCATCGCTGTCTTGAGCGTATCCGTCGCCCCGCGAAGGACATCATCGCCTGCCCCCTCTACGTCGATTTTGATGTGGTCAGGCTGGGGATGGTGACCAACGATGGAGTCAATGGTGCGTGTTTCTACGTTGGTTTGCTCAATTACGGACCCTCCAGATATCTTCGCGTTCGAACGATGGAGCGACGAAATCTCCGGATATGATGATAGATAAAACGTCTCCGTACCGTCTTCATCGACAACCGCCACAGGCAGGACGGTAGTATTAAACCC
>P_A23_Liq_2_FmtDRAFT_1000050_pt1 | contig 26080 bp, 29 predicted proteins | sample PonA232FremontCA_FD_10599 | JGI IMG/M metagenome (IMG submission 10599) | reverse complement strand
CGCGGCCGCCGATCTGACAACGCCGGCCGCACTCGTCGACGCCGGCAGCGGGACGCTGACCAACGCCGGCCTCACCGCGGGTGTCGCAGAGCGTGTCGTCGAACAGGCGCGCGGGCTGCCGCGGGCGAACGTCGAGTGGGAGTCGTTCCCCGACCGGATCGCCGTCGGTGACAACGACGTGCGCGAAGTGACCGTCCGCAACGAGGGCGGGGCAGCGCGTGCCGGACTGCGTGTCACCGCCAACGGGACTCAGATGCACGCGAAGACCTGTTACTTCGACGGGGAGACGACCGTCCCGATCGCGGTGTTCGGCTCCCCACAGGCCGAGACGGTCGAGTACGCCGTCAGGGTGGTCTACCCGGAACTGCCGTTGTGCCCCCAACGCGAGAGTCGAACCGTCACTGTCGGGGAGTGACCCGACGGTCTCCCCGCCTCACTCCCCGTCGACACGGTCGACAGTCTCCAACACCGTCTCGTGGAGCGCTCCCGGTGTCTGGACGACGCTGTCGGCCGGAGCGAGCCCGTCTCCGTCTGGCTCGGTGTCGTGGTCGCCCCGGTAGGCGATCACGGTCGCGCCGGCGCGACCCGCCGACTGGACACCGTTGACGGAGTCTTCGATCACGACCGTCCGTTCGGGAGTGGTGCCGAGGTCGGCGATGGCGTCCTCGTAGACACCCGGTTCGGGCTTCCCCGGGCCGTCGAACTCGTCGGCGGAGTACACCGACGCGAACGGGAGATCGAACCGGTCGAGAACGGTCTCGATCCACGCGACCGGCGACGAGGAGACGATGGCCCGCTGGACCCCGTGGTCGTCGAGCGCCGTCAGCGTCTCCCGTACACCGGGGAGGAGTTCGACCGCCTCGCTGTACAGTTCCTCGGCGGCGTCCTCGTACAACCCGGTGAACTCGGACTCAGAGAGGCTCACCTCGTAGTTGTCGTCGAGGTAGTGGTAGATCTCGCGGTAGTGCATCCCGGTCACCTCGTCGAGCGCGGGTCGTTCGCCGGCGATGGCCGCTGGGAAGATCCGGTCGCGTTCGGCGGCGTGCCAGTGCGTCTCCGAGTTCACCAGGACGCCGTCCATGTCGAAACAGACCGTGAGTGGGTTGTCAGACATCGTCCACCTGTGGAGCCGACGGGAGAAACCTCCACCGGCCGGCGGCGAAGGTTCATACCCGGTGCCGGGACCACCACTGTCGTGACGGAGACGCTCGACGTCTACGCCGGCTACTGTACCACACGCTTCACCACGGCCCGCGGCCGCGACGGCGGGGACCCGGACCAACGGGTCCACCGCGGACGGGTCGTCGCCGTCCGCAAGCCCGACGACACGGTGTTAGTCCACGACGCGGACGGCTACCAGCCCGTCGCGTGGCTCACCCGTCCGGAGGCGGTCTGGGTCGACGAGTCGCCGGCACCCGACCCGCCGAGCGAGAGCTCGACGGCCGACGAGTCGACCGACGGGGCGGGCGTGGGGGTGAAGCTGGTCGCGGTCGACGGCGACGAACGGTTGACGGTTCGGTTCGATCCGGAGCCGGCCGTCGCGCGCCACGTCGTCAGTGCCGCGGGCACACCGGTCGGTGGGTGTCACTGCGGCGGAGAGTTGGTCGCGACTGGCGGCGAGGTGCGGTGTCTCGGCTGCGACGACAGCTACGCTGTCCCCCGTGGTGGCCGAGTGGTCGACACGACGTGTGACGCCTGTGGGCTGCCGGAGCTGTCCGTCCAGCGGGGCGAGCAGTTTCGAGTGTGTCTCGACCGGGACTGCCGACCGTTGTCGGCGGCCGTCGCGGCGGCACTCGACGGGCGGGTGGACTGTCCAGACTGTGCGGCGTCGCTCCGGGTCGAACAACACCGCGGCCGCCAGTTTCTGGGGTGTGACGACTACCCGGACTGTGAGACGACGTTCTCCATCCCCGCTGGCGTGATCGTCGGCAACTGCGTCTGTGGGCTGCCGGTGTTCGACCGCGGGACAGACCGCCGGTGTCTCGACGCCGCCTGTCCACACGACGGGCTCGCCGGCGAGACGACAGCCGACACCGAGGCGGAACTGCAAGCGTCGACCGACAGCGACGAGACGGTCGACGGCGACGAGACGACCGACGGTGACGAGACGGTCTCCGACACCGAGTGAGGCCGCCTCAGTCGTCGCCGACTGCGTCGGGCACGTCGACGGCGTGTGGGTCGAACCCCTCTGGGAGGAGGTTGTCCGGCTCGGACTGCGAGAAGACGACCCGTTCGGAGTCGTCGAGCGGGCGGAGGAACGTCCGGAGTTCGCCGCACTCGACGGCGTGTGCGAGCATCACCTTCGCGTCCGTCGCGTCGTAGTACAACGGGAACAACACGGCGAACTCGTCGTCGACGGACCGCATCGCCACCACCGCGAAGACGACGTTCCCCTCGCTGGCGCGGTACGCGTCGTACGCCTCGAACTCGTGGTCGGCGACGACCGCCTGGAGGTCGCCGAACTCGTTGCCCGGCAACAACAGGTCGAGTCCGACCCGGTCGACGTCCACGTCTCCGGCCAACACGGACGGCGTCGGCAACACGGTCACGTCCCCCGGGTGGAGCTCCAGGGTCTCGAACCCGTCCGCGCGGTACTCCGCGGCGGTCGCGGCCATGTCGTCGACGACGGCCTCCCAGGCGTCGTGGCGTCCCTCCAGCGTGTGTGGCGTGGACATACACGCCGGCAGTCGGCCCGGGGCGTAAAAGCCGTCGCTCCCGAGCAGACTCCGGGGCTGCCGTGTCGACGCCACCGACGCCCGGAGCCGAACGGTTGAAGCGCCACCCACCCCAGCAACGGGTATGGGAACGGCGCTGGCAGACCCCGAGACACAGGTCCGGGAGGTACTCGACAGACTCTACGAGACGTACCCCGACAGCGGCATCTCGTTGAACTTCTCGACGCGGTTGGAGCTGTTGGTCGCGGTGGTGTTGTCGGCACAGTGTACCGACGAACGGGTCAACGAGGTGACCGAAGAGCTGTTCGAGACGTACCAGACTGCCGAAGACTACGCCGACGCGACCGACGAGGAGCTCGCGGAGGCGATCTACGGCGTGACGTTCCACAACAACAAGGGCAGCTACCTCGCCGAGACGGGGGAGATTCTGGTCGACGAACACGACGGCGAGGTCCCAGACACGATGAGTGAGCTGACCGCCCTCCCGGGTGTCGGTCGGAAGACGGCCAACGTGGTGTTACAACACGGCCACGACGTGGTCGAGGGAATCGTCGTCGACACACACGTCCAACGGCTCACCCGCCGGCTCGGGATCACCGAGGCAGAACGCCCGCCGGCCATCGAGACGGACCTCCAGCCCGTCGTCCCCGAGAGCGACTGGAAGATGCTCACTCACCTCCTGATCTCGCACGGTCGTGAGACGTGTACCGCCCGGAGTCCGGAGTGTGCGGCGTGTGAACTGGCGGACATCTGTCCCTCCGAGCGGGGCGACGGCGAGGTCGACCTCGCGAGCGGAGAGCCGTGGGAGGCGTAACGAGCGACACGCACACGCCCGTCAGCCGTGGACGAGGAAGAAGCGGTAGATCCCGATCACGTACGCCAGCATCCAGAGGATCACGTAGCCGAACACGCCGACACGGAGCCGACCGCGCCACGCGCTCATGTTCTCGTGGAGGTCGTTGAGGTCCACATCGGGATCGCTCACGTCGTAGAGATCGTTGTCGCGTTTCACCTGGAAGATCCGGACGATCCCCGTCAGCCCGAAGCCGAGCAACGCGTACGCCTGGAGCCCGAGGAAGGCGTGGACCATCGACAGCCCGTTGAGCTGTCCGAGCAGCCGTGGCCCCATCCAGGTGACGACCGGCACCGTGGTCAACACCAGCCCGGGGAAGATCATCTTCAGGTGACGGGTGAGGATCTCCCAGGTGACGTGGTCCGTCTCCCGATCGACCATGATCCAGGCCCCGTAGAGGTAGAAGGGGAAGCTGGCGGTGACCATCACCGCGGCGACGACGGCGATCGTTCGGTCGGCGACCATCACCCGGAGGGAGGGTGGCCAGCGGCTAAAGCAGCGTGGAATCCACCCACGGAGAACGTGGCGGCGCGGAGACACCGACGGCAATCGTCACGCTAACCAGTGTGTCGGTCCAACGCAGCCGTATGACCGAGTCCTCGGAGGCCGACGACGCGCAGTCGGCGACCGCCGGGAACGACCCCGACCCGACCACCCCCGAGTCGGACGCCGCGCGGGCGGCTGCCGACCGCGAGGCGTCGGCCGACGAGGCTGGCGGCCCCGCCCCAGACGAGGACGTCGAGTTGGAGGCACTCCGCGAGGAGGTCGAGGAGAAGTACGACTTCGACTCCTTCTCGCCGTCGGACATGGCCGACATGAGCCCCCGAGAGTGGGAGGTAGCGTTCGATCCGGAGACATGGATCACCGGCGACGAACTGTTAGACCGGGTGGAGGAGGACCTCCGCGGCCGCATCGCCCGGCGAGAGGTGTTCGCCGTCTTGGAGCGGGCGGAAGACCCCGACCGCGTCGTCGCCTACTCCGACGAGGGGTGGGCGATCGTCTACCCGGACGGCAGCGTCGAAGGGGAGGGGACGGTGTTGCGCGACGTGAAGCCGACGATCGCGCTGTGTTCGATGGACTCCTACGAGGTGGACGACCCGCCGGAGGCGTACGAGCTCCCCTCGCCCGACGAGGTGGAGGCCGGCACCGGCCAGTTCGGCAACAACGTGATCCAGTTGATCGCCGCGACACAGGTGCTCGCGGGGCTGGGAATCGCGGGGCTGTGGCTGTTCACCGACACGATCCGGTCGCCCGCCAGCACGACCAACCTGTTGATCCCCGTCCTGGCGGTGTTCTTCCTCCTGATCGGGTTCCTGTTGTTCTTCGTCGTCGCCAACGCGCGGCTGTCCGACCGGTTCCGCGCCGAGGAGTACCGCGACCGGCTCCGTGCCGCCGGGATCGGCGAGGGGGGACTCACCGACGAGGACCGCCCGGAGTTCCTCCCGTTCGAGGACGTGGTAGAGACGACACTCGACGAAGACGGGCTCCCCGAGGTCGACCACCACTCGCGGAGTGACAGTTCCGAAGAACCGTCGGACGGCTGAGCGGTCGAACACCGGGACGGGACGGTGATCGTTGCCAGGTCGGAGGGTTCAAGTATTCTGGAAGCCGAGAGGCGATCACAGATGAACAGGCGGGAATTCGTGCGATCCGCCGGCGGCGCGACCGCGGCACTCGGAGCGGGAGCGTCGGCAACCGCCGCGGCGGCCGAAGGCGAGGGCGGCGGCGGTGGCGAACAGCCGGACTTCGGCGGGTACACCGAGGGAGCGAAGGGCGGCGAGTACGCCGACGAGCGGGGGAGTGAGTCGGTGACGGTGACCGTCGGCAGTGGGAGTGGTGGGGTGGCGTTCGCGCCGACGGATCTGTGGATCGACACCGGGACGGAGGTGACCTTCGAGTGGACGGGCAACCAGAGTCACAACGTCCTCTTCGAGGAACTGCCGGACGGTGCCGGGGTGTCCGGTCACGAGCCGTTGGAGTCGGGCGGGTTCAGCTTCTCGGTGACGTTCGACACCGCCGGCGTCTACAAGTACTTCTGTCAACCACACAAGGGGCTGGGGATGGTCGGCGGGATCGCCGTCGGCGGCGACGTCGCTACCAAGAGCGTCGGCGGTGGTGGCGGTGGCGGGAAGGAACTCCACGAGTTGGGGGTCCCGATCCAGGCTCACTGGGTCGGTGCGGCGACGATCCTCGGGATCGTGATGACCGTAGTCTTTTCCTTCTACGTCCTGAAGTACGGCGAGAGCCCACACACCGGAACTGGGAGGTAACGAGATATGTCATCAACAGGTTCGACGTACGGCGACATTCACCGGTACGAGCCGGCACGAGAGAGCACCGCAGCGGCAATCGCAATCGTCCTCCTCACCGTCTTGGAGATCGTCTTCGTGTTCATGTTCACGTACGGTCTCGTCGGCGGGTGGGGGGTGTCGGACACCGGGAACATGTTCCTCGGCGGACTCCTGGCGGCGATCTTCGTCGACCTCGCGTTCATCCTGGCGTTGTACCGGAAGGAGTTCCTCCCGGACGTGGTGATCGTGAAGAAGCGCCGCCGGAAGTGGGAGGACCTGTACATCAGCGAGGAGGATGTCGACGGGACCACCCTCGGTGAGGGTGCCTGGGACCAGGTGAAACGCGCGGTGTACCCCTACAGATCATAGTGATACGATGAGCCTGGAAAAGAAAGACGAGTACGACCACAACGCCTGGCTACAACAGAAGGACCTCACGCCCGTCGAGACGACGTTCCTGACGGCGTTGGTCTGGCTCGACAAGCGGTTCCGGATCGTCGACTACCTGGAGCTGTTGGAGACCCTCTACTACCGGGTCAACCTCCAGATGCCGAAGTCCCACACGGAACAGTACGACCTGGACAACAAGTTCTGGTACTGGTACCCGTTGTACACGCTCGGGTTCTTCAGTACGCTCGCGTACGTCGTCGCGGCGATCTCGGGGGCGTTACTCGGGTTCTACTACACGCCGTCGGCGGCAGACGGCACGGCAGCCGCGGGGCAGGTCGCCTACGAGCAGATCGCGTTCATCATGACCGACCTCCAGTTCGGGTTCATGCTGCGGTCGATCCACCGGTGGTCGGCACAAGTGATGACCGCGGCGGTGTTCCTCCACATGCTCCGGGTGTACTTCACCGGGGCGTACAAGGAGCCACGCGAACTGAACTGGCTGCTCGGGATCGTCCTGATCTCGCTGACGATGGTGTTCGGCTACACGGGCTACCTGCTCCCGTGGGACCAACTCGCCTTCTGGGCCGGCCAGATCGGTGTCGAGATGAGCCTCTCGATCCCGTTAGTGGGTGAGTGGGTCGCACAGCTCATCTTCGGCGGGTTCTCGTTAGGCCAGTCGACACTGATCAGGATGTACATCCTGCACGTGTTCTTACTCCCGTTCGTGGTCACTTCGCTGATCGCGATCCACATCGGGATCGTCTGGGTGCAGGGGATCGCAGAGCCACACTGACGACACACGACACGAGCTACAACACATGAGCGACCAAGACCAAGCGGACGGCGAACCGCGGACGGACGGCGGCGGCACCGGGATCGTCGCGCCGGACGACGAGACTCCCACGTGGCGCGAGCGGAAAGAACGCACGGAGGGACTCTCCCGGCTGACCTACGAGTACTTCGAGCGGGCACGCCGCGAGGACGAGGACCTCCGGCGCGAGTCCGACTACGTGGAGCGGGACGTGTTGGCGTTCCCGACCTGGCCCCACGAGGTGATCCGGAACCTCGCGATCGGGTCGTTCTTCGTCGGGATCATCCTGTTCCTCTCGTCGACGATGCCGCCCCACATCGGGAACCCGGCCGACCCCAGTTCGACGCCGGCGATCATCCTCCCCGACTGGTACCTCTACTGGTCGTTCGGGCTGTTGAAGCTGGGGTTCCTCAACCCCGAACTGTCGATCCTGGGCGGACAGACGCTGATGGCCGACCGGACGTTCGGCGTGCTCGCGAACGTCGTCGTCGTCGGGTTCATCTCCATCGTCCCGTTCATCAACAAGGGGGCGGCACGCCGTCCGGTCGAACAACCGTTCTGGGCGGCGATCGGCGTGAGCGGCGTCACGTTCGCGTTCACCATCTCCGTGTTGTCGGTGAAGAACCTGATGCCGATGAACGTGAACATCATCAACGATCTGGCGTTCCTGTTGCCGATCGTCACGGCGTGTCTCACCTACGCCGTCCTGAAGACGATGCGTGAGGGGTACATGTACGACCTCAACCGGCGGTACTACCGGCTGCGGCCGCCGAAGTGAGTCGGGAGGGACTGCTCACCCGACGGCTGTCTCTCGTCTGGTGACACACCGTCTACACTCGACAAGCGAGGGGAGTGACCGAACAGTGTGAACTACCAGCGGGTCGTCAGAGCGGGGCTCTCGGCTCTCGCGTTCGTACTCGCGTGGGTGATCGGCACGGGGAGTCTCCCGACCGTAGTGTTGCTCGCGGCGTACGGTGTCGTGTTCGGGGTGTTGGCCGCCGACCCGGCGGGGCTCGACCGGCAGACGACCAGACGAGTCGGCTACACCGCCGCCGGTCTCGGCGGCCTCGGTCTGTACGTGACCGGGACGCGAAACGATGTCGTCGTGCTGTCGTTGGTGTTGGGTGTCGGTGGACTCGCCGACTCGTTGCTCGGGTGGTACCGAAGCGGCCGGTCGACCGACGAGTGATCTGCCGACTGTCGGTCGCCCCAACACTGTTGTCCTCGCCGACAGACCCCGAGACGTGTCCCTCCGACTCCAGTTTCTCGGCACGGGCGGGAGCCAGCCGATCCCGTTGCCGGGGTGTGACTGTCGGCTCTGTCGGGCCGGTGCGGACGGCCCACCCGAGGCGCGACGCGGCTACAGTCTCTCCGTCCCGGTGATCGACACGCCAGAGCAGGCGATCGACAGCCTCGTCGACTGGGATGTCGACGCTCCCAGACGGTGTCTACTCACCCACTGGCACCCGGACCACGCCGGCGGGATCAGGGCGTTGTCGACACGGTCTGTCGACGGACGACCGGGAGAGACGTTCCGGGCGGCGAAACGACGGACAGCACCGGCGCTCCTGACCACGCAGGCGGTGTACGACCGAGCCTGCGAGACGGTCGGTGTGCTCCCGTATCTCGTCTCCGAGGGGTTCGTCGAGACACAGTTCCTCGACGACGGTCCGGCCACACTGTCGGCCGTCGACGGCGGCTCGCCGGTGACCGTCCGTCCGTTGCCGTACCGACTCGCTTCGGGCGGTGACCGCGCTGCGATGGGGTTCCTACTCGAACGCGACGAGAGTCGGCTCGCGGTCGTCGCCGACGACACCCAACTGTTCGACCTCGATCGGCTGCCGCCGGTCGACACGCTCGTGTTCGAGTGTGGGTACTTCGAGCACGCTCCCGACGGTGACCGGCTCCGGTCGCCGGCAATCGAGACGGCCGACCACGCACACGAGACCGTGCTGGAGCGGCTGTCGACGGTGACAGCACACCGGATATACCTCTCACAAGTACGGCCGGACCCACGACGACTACCAGAGGCTGGCCGCGTCGTACCGGACGGACCCGGATGTCCCGGACGGGATCAGGTTCCCACACGACGGTCAGACGGTGGCCGTCGGCGAGTGAGCACACCTCGTCGAGTCGGTGTCACTCGGTGTCCCCGCCGTCGGTCGCCGTGGTCGCCCCCGTCTCGTCGGAGCGCTCCCGTCGACCGTCGACTCGGAACCCGCCGGCCTCCTCGCGACCGAGCAGCTCCCGCTGCGGGTAGGGGATCTTCACACCCGCCTCGTCGAGCCCGGCTTTCACCTCGCGGACGACGGCGGCCTTCGCGGCCGTCCGCCTGGCGGCGCTAGGGTGGTCGATCCAGAACCGACACTCCAACACCACCGCAGAGTCACCCAGCGACTTCGGGACGACCTGTGGCGTGGGGTTCGACAACACCGCCGAGAGGTCGCCGAGCGTCTCGCCGACGACCGTCTCCGCTCGATCCAAGTCGGCGTCGTAGTCGACACCCACGTCGACGGAGAGCCGGAGTTGGCCGAGCCGGCTCCGGTTCGTGATCGTCGCGTTGGCGACCTTCTCGTTCGGGAGCACGATCTCCTCGCCGTACTGGTTGCGGATGCGAGTGTTGACGATCGTGATGTCGGAGACGATCCCCTCTCGCCCGTCGAGTTCGACCCAGTCGCCCAACTCGAACGGGCGGGAGAACATGAGGACGAAGCCGGCGATCAACGACCCGAGCGTCGTCCGGGCGGCGGTCCCGATCACGATCCCGAGGAACCCAGCCCCGACGAACAGGCCGTCGAGGTTGACCCCCCACACGGTGAGGGCTCCGACTACCGCCGCGGCGATCACGACAATCTGGAGTACGCGGAACACGATCCCCTTCTGGTGTTCGTTGATCGCGTCGGACTCCGCGGCGTACTGCTCCAACCACGTCTCCAACACGTCGATCCCGATCACCGCCGCCGCGGCGATGCCGACCGTCCCGGCGACCTGCACCAGCCGCGGGACGAGTCCGGCGATCGCGAAGAGGAGTCGCTCTGCGACGCCGACGTACCCCCAGACGACGAGCGTGGCGACGACGACACTGGCGGCAGTTCCGGCCTGTGCCAGTCTGACGAACGACGTCGTCGGCACTCGCCAGTCGAACGCGGTCACGTCTACGGGGACGCGTTCGTGCCCGAGCAACCGCTCGACGAGGAGTCGATGTGCGAACCCGACCACACGTGGTGCCGCGAACACCGCAGTGACGATTCCGATCCCGACGAACGTCACGGTGGCTGCGAGGCGTGCCTCCGTGGTGACGAGCCCCTCGAGAAACGCCCGAAAGTCGTCTAAGAGTGTCGCGATCACACCCCACAGTTCTGCCCGGTGGGCAAGAGACTGTCGGGAGGTCCCCCCACGTCACGGCTCGTCGCCCGTGTCGTCACTCGACGCCACCGACACCGCTGGGTGCGTCCGGGAGGTCGTTCGGCGTCGCGTCGAACCCCAGTTCCTCCAGCGCCGCCCGGAGGTGTTCGTCCTCGGCGAACTCCGCACCGTCCTCCTCGCGGAGTCGCTGTGCCGTCGCCAACACCGTGCCGCGCTCCCCGTCCGGGATGTCGTACTTGTCGGTCGTGAGTTCGATCACCAACCCGTTGTTGTCCTGTGTGTACAGCGAGAGGAACACACCGCGGTCGAACACGTTGTAGCCGCGACCGTCGGCCTCCAACGCTCCCATCGTCTCCTGGAACTTCTCGGGAGCCACGGAGAAACAGAGGTGGTGAACCGCACCCGTCGAGACGCGCTGGCCGGCTGCCGACGACCGGTCACCGACGAACACCGTGAGGATGCGGTCGTCGCCAGTGTCGAAGAACAGGTGCGTCTGCGAGGGGTCGTCCAGGTTCGGCTGCCGCAACACGAGCGGCATTCCGAGAAGATCCCGGTAGAAGCCGAGTGTGTCCTCCTCGTTCGACCCCCAGACGGTGACGTGGTCCGTCCCGGTCGTCTGGATCGGGCTGTCCGGGCGTTCTGCGGTGACTGGCGGTGTCTCGTCGGTCTCCTCGGCGTCCGTCTCTGGTGTGTCGTCTGTCACACGAGTCGTACGTCCGGCGCGAAGATAAACACTCGCTGGAGTGACACGAGTGCCACCACCCGACGCCGGTGACGGCCGAGCGCTCCCGACGACACTCGCGTATCCTGTGTCTCGACGCGGGACAGATTGAAACTGATCGGCGACGTACGACCGCGTGTGCCCGGACGCGATCCGATCGACGAGATCGAACAGCTGTTCGACCAGGTGAGCAGCGAACTGGCGGCCGTCGGTGACGATCTGGAGCCGCCGTTTCGGTCCCGGCCGGACGTCGATGTCGCGACCCACGAGGGTAGAGTGACCGTCGTCGTCGACCTCCCGGGGTTCGAGCGGGACGACATCGCAGTGTCGTTACTCGACCGCGACCTCCACGTCTCGGCAGAACGCGACCGGAACCGGTTCGACGAGTCGGCGACACTCCACCGTCGCGAGCGACATCACGACGCGGTCGAACGCCGGATTCGGCTCCCGGAGCCGGTCGTCGAGGACGGCCCCACCGCCGAGTACGAACGGGGCGTACTGACAGTCACACTCCCGACGCCGGACGACAAAGTCGACGGCACTCCGATCGAAGTGAACTGAGACACCCCCGACCGACTCTCAGTCGGCCCACTCGGAGGACGCCTCGGTCGCCCCGTCGTCGTCTGGTTCTCCGGTGGTGTCGGTCGACTCGTTCTCGTCGACCGACGGGTCGAACCCGACGTCTGTCGACTCGGCGGCGACGGCTGCACGCACCTCGGCGGCCTCCGCCTCGCGCTCGCGTGCCGTCACCAGCCTGTCGAACGACGACAACAGCTGCTGCAGGAACTGGACCAGGAGGTAGCCCCCGACGAGCAGCGACGAGAGGAACACACCGAGTAGAATGTTCCCGATGGCGACGAAGCTGTACAACAGGACAAACAGGGTGATCCCGACCACAGCCAGCCCACCGACCGAGTCGGTGAGTGACAGTGACGGGCGCGTCGTGTCTGGAGGGTCCGACACGGTTCCACCGCCTCGCGCGACCGAACTGTAGCTTGCGGTTCGCCGTCGACCGGGGAGTCACCGGACGTTCGTCCCGACGGCGTCGCCGAATGGCCCGTCACTGCTCTCCTCCGTCTCGTGGATGTCGACGCCGCGCTCGATCCCACGGCTGTCGTACACGACCTCCCCACGGACGAGCGTCAGTTCCGGGAACACCGCGGTCTCCCCTTCGAACGGTGTCCACCCGCAGGCGGTGTGGAGCCGGTCGGCCCGCACCGTCTCGGTCGCGTCGAGGTCCACGAGCACGAGATCCGCGTCTCTGCCGGGCGCTACCCGCCCCTTCTCCGGCAGCCCGAAGATCGCTGCGGGGGTGGCGGCGACGAGGTCACGCACCCGGGGAACGGAGAGCCGTCCGGTCGCGACCTGTCCCAACAACAACGGCAACATCGTCTCGACGCCCGGGACGCCGGAGGGGGCCTCTCGTAGCGGTGCCTCCTTCTCCGCGACCGTGTGGGGGGCGTGGTCCGTCGCGACGGTGTCGACGGTCCCGTCGCGGACTCGTTCGAACAACGCCTCGCGGCGCGACGCCGACCGCAACGGCGGGTTCATCCGGCCGTACGTGCCGAGTTCGTCGAGGTCTGCCCGCGACAACAACAGGTGGTGTGGCGTCACCTCGCAGGTGACGCTGCGGTCGTCGGCCGCTGCGGCCGCCTCGGAGACGGCGTCGACTGCCTCCGGTGTCGAGGTGTGGGCGACGTGGACGGACGCTCCAGTCGCCGCCGCCGCCGACAACGCCGTCTCGACGGCCGCGTGTTCGGCTGCTGCGGGACGGTACTGGCTCCACCGGTCGGCCGGTGCGTCACGCCCGACTCCCTCGGTACCGTCGAACACGGTCGAGTCGAACCGCGTGGCGTCTTCCGCGTGGACGGTCACCGGCACGCTCGCCTCGCTCGCCCGTTCGAGCGCGGTCTCGAACAACGTCTGGTCGATCCCCATCTCGCCCGTCGAGTCCGCTAGGAACACCTCGCCGAGCGCGAACACGGGTCGGTCGAACAGTTTGTCGGGTTCCCAGTCGGCGGTCACCCCCCCGTTGAGCCCGTAGTCGACGAGTGACGCGGCCGCGAGCTCGTCCTTCTGGTCGACGGCCGCCGCGGTCGTTGTCGGCGGCTGTGTGTTCGGCTGGTCGACCACCGTGGTCACTCCGCCGGCGGCCGCCGCGCGCGACCCACTCGCCCACGTCTCTTTGTGCGAGAATCCCGGCTCACGGAAGTGGACGTGGGCGTCGACTGCACCCGGGAGGAGATGACGCCCGGCGGCGTCGATCACCGTCTCGCCGGACTCGCCGCCGAGTGACGGCGCGACGGCAGTGATCGTTCCGTCGGTGACTCGTACGTCTCGTCTCTCTCCGTCTGCCAGGGTCGCCCCGGTGAACAACATCTACGCGGTGGTGCGAGCGGTCGGGGGGTAACTGTTCGGGGTTCGCCGTTCTCGGCTCGGAACAGACGGCGGAGACGGTCCGGAGATCCCGGTGTGTCTCCACCTCGCCGTATCTGGCGGCCGGCGACACGGTGTACGCCGTCGGCGACGCGGGCGGCGTTCACGCCTTCGCGCTCGGCGGTACCGACCGGTTTTCGGGCGACGACGCCGCACGCCGTCGGTGGTCGTTCGAGATCGACGACAGCTTCCTCCCGGGGGAGGCCATCGCAGATGGTGGGTCGTTCGTCGCGACCCAGACCAGTGAGACGACGCTGTACTGTCTGAGTGCGGAGTGACGACCCCCAGTCAACTCTCGAAGCGGGAACACTGGTTGTTGGATGCCGGAGAGGCAGTCGACCACAGTCGAAGGAGTTGTGCGACGACTCCGACAGTTCCACGAGACATATGCCGACGCACACACAACGACGCTCTATGTACGATTTCCTCGTCGTCGGCGTCGGGCCGGCCGGCGCACGCTTCGCACGGCGCGCGGCCGAGGCAGGGTACGACGTGCTCGCCTTGGAGAAAGGCGAGATCGGTGACCCACTCGCCTGTTCGGGTCACGTCTCGACGGACCTGTGGGAGTACGTCCCCGACGCGACCCGCGATCGGTTGTTCCAGAACCGCATCTACGGTGCAGACTTCCACGTCGGTGGCCCCGACACCGACGGCCACCGGTTCTACAAGCGCGAGGAGGTGTCGAACGTGATCGACCGTGTCGAACTCGACCGGACACTCGCAGACGCCGCTCGCGATGCCGGCGCGGACGTGCGGGAAGGCCACACCGTCACGGCGGTGACGGAACACGCCGACCGGGTCACCGCTGCCGTCTCGACGGCCGACGGAACGACCTCGTTCGAGGCGAAACTGCTGGCCGGTGCCGACGGCCCGGTGTCACGCGTCCGCGGAGAAGTGGGGCTCCCAGAGCCGGACGAACTACTCCACGGTGTGCTCGCGTTCGACGACACGCCGGACGACGGAGACCACGTCGACGTTCACCTCACCGCCCCGCGGTTCTTCGCGTGGCGCATCCCGCGCGGCGACGCGGGCGTGGAGTACGGGCTCGCCGCCCCACCCAGCGAGTCGATCACCGACATGTTCGATCGACTCACCGCCGCCTACGACGTGGAGACGGACCGGTTCTGTTCCGGCGCGATTCCGGTCGGCCCGCCCGCGGAGACGACGAGCGAACGGACGTTCCTGCTCGGTGACGCCGCGGCACAGACGAAGCCGTTCACCGGCGGCGGCATCTTGTACGGGATGCGCGCCGCGGATGTCGCGGCCGACGTGATCGACCCCGACGAGCCGGCGACGTTGTCGACCTACGAGTCGGGGTGGCGGGCGGAGTTGGCCACCGAGATCAGACTCGGCCGGCTGGTGCGGCGAGCGTACTCGTTGCCGGAGCCGGTCCAACGGCTCGGGCTGCGGCTGTTCTCCGGCCGGATCGGTGTCCACATGGACGAGCCGTCGTCGTTCTTCTCGCGGGAGAACCTGCGCGCGATGCTGGGCTCGTTCTCGCGGTGAGCGCCGGCGCGGGGATGACTCAGCCGTTCGGCTCGGGGTACGACGGCACCCGCGCGGAGCGTTCGTCCGTGTCGACCAGCGGGAGTGGGTCGACGGTCGCGGCGACCTCGCTCCCGTCGACGCGGACGGTCACCTCGCCGTCCGTCTCGAAGCCGACGTACGCTACCGCCGCCGGCGTGTCGAGTGTCGGTGACTCGAACCCGCGTGTCACCTCGCCGACGGCGCTGTCGCCGTCGAACACCGCAGCCCCAGTCTCGGGGACTGCGTCCGTCCGGAGCCCGACCAACCGTTCGCTCGGGCGACCACGGTTCTCCACCTTCGAGACGACCTCCTGGCCGACGTAACACCCCTTCTCGAAGTCGAGTGCGTTGCGGACGCCGGCGACGTTCGGGATCTTCCCCTCGAGTTCGAACCCGAACAGTGGGGTGCCGGCCTCGGCGGTCAGCAGTTCCCACGTCCGGTAGCCGAACGGCGCGGCGTTGACACCACGGGTGAGCAACGTGTCGAACACACGCGGGGCGTCGGCGGCGTCACACACAACCTCGTACCCCTCCTCGCCGGTCGGGGCGTCCGTCGCGATCACGGTGACGCCACACTGCTCCATCGACCCGCGGACGAACGACAGTCGCGGTTCGGGTGCCGCGGCCCCACCGAGCACAGAGGCGACCTTCTCGGTCGCGTTCGGGCCGTGGACACCGAAGACCGCCAGGTCGTCGGTGGCGTTCTCGATTGCGACATCCTGGATGAACACCTTCCCCGACCAGTCCTCGACGAGCGGCGTCGTCCGTTCGGGTGGGACGAACAACAGGAGTCGCTCGCCGGCGTTGTAGACGTACAGTTCCGTCTCGATCCCACCCTGCGGGTCCAGCAAGAGCGCGTACACCCCCTCCCCGTCCGTCCGGGGGACGTGGTTGGAGACGGCGTCGTCGACGAACTCGATTCGGTCGTCGCCGGTGACGCGGACGACTCCGTAGCTCATCTCACAGACTCCGGCCCCGTTGCGAACGGCTCCGGCGGCACTGGCCGGCCGGCCGTAGTGTGCGACACGACGGCGGCCGTCCCGACGTTCGAACGTCGCCTGGTACGTCTCGTGTGTCTCGCGGACGGCTGTCATACGTCCCCGTAGGCGACCGAGGGGCAAAACGTCGGTCGTTCTAGCCGACGCCACGCGCCGGGTCGCCTCACCGGAACAGCCGACGGAGCCGTTCGAGGAGACTCCCGCCCGCGTTCCCCGTGATCAACTGGCGAGCGAACGCGACGAGGTCCGGCTCCTCGTCTGCCGTCTCGTCCGGGTCGGGGACCACGGCGTCGTCTGGGTACAGCCAGAGCCGCTCGTCGTCGCGTTCCACCTGGATGAGACCGTCGGCCTTGAGGTCGGTCAACGCCGTCTCGATCCGATCGATGTCGGCGTCGACGTGTGACCGGAGCTCGAGGACGGTCATCCCGTCGTCGGCGCGCCCGACGAGCGCGTCGAGCACGGCCACCTCCGTGGCGTCTCGGTCGCGGTACTCGGCCCGGGCTGGCATACTACTGCCAACGGTCGGCGGGGGCTTACACCTTGCGAGGGCCCCCCGACCGCAGTCGCGCCAGCGTCTCGAACCCCGGCCGCCACCAGAGTAGCGCGACGGTCAGGAGGAACACCGCCGTCGAGGGGCCGTAGCCGACACCGGTCGTGAGCGTGGCGACGAACCCCCCGCCGCCGACGAGAGCCGCGACCGCCCCCGCGACGATCGGGAACGAACAGGAGACACAGGAGAACAGTCCGAGCAACCCGGCGACGCCGGCCCGGGACGCCTCGGCGAGACTCCCGTACAGGAGGTAGACGAGCGCGCCGTACCCCAACAGCCGCGCCGGCATCAGGATCGCGGCGACGTACTCGCCGCCGTAGACGACTGCCGGTCCCCACCCCGGTGGGAGGAGCGACACACCCCACCCGAGCGGGCTGACCGCGGTCGACGGGCTGACGACCCCGCCGAACACCGCGAGCAACGACCCGTACCCTCCGGCGACGACGGCGGCGACGGCTCCCCGTCGCCCACCGGGTGTCGGCGGGTCGTACCGGGCGAAGACGGCGAGTGCGGTGTTGACCCACACCAGTCCGTACAACGTGAACGACGGCGACGACAGTGTCGCGTCGGTGAACGCGAAGTAACCGACGACGGCCGCCACCTCGACGTTGGCGACGAGCGTCCAGACCAACAGCCCGCGGCGACTCACGCCCCCGACCCCGGGGAGTGTGATCACCGTCGACGACCCGTCAGGCGTGTCGTCCGACATCGTCACACGACCAACGAGTCGACGACGGCCGCCAACAACAACGTCCCGAGGTACGCGTTGGAGGCGTGGAACGCTCGGAAGGCGGCCGACTCGTCGCGTTCGTAGTGGAGCCGGACGACCGCCCACAGGAACACTGCCCCGAGGGCGGCCCCCGTGAGGGCGTACAACGTGTCGAGCGGCGTCACTCCGACGAGCACGGCCGCGGCCGCCAGCGTCGCACCCAGGTACCAGACGATGTGGCGTCGCGTGGTCGTCTCGCCCCGGACGACCGGCATCATCGGGAAGCCGGCGCGCTCGTAGTCGTCCTCGTAGGCGAGCGCGAGGTTGTAGAAGTGCGCGGGCGTCCACAGGAAGATCAGCGCGGCGACACCGACACCGCCGAGCCCGATCTCGCCGGTGACGGCCGCCCAGCCGATCAACGCCGGCAGCGCCCCCGCTGCCCCGCCGATCACCGTGTTCTGGACGGTGTTGGGCTTCAACACGAGCGTGTAGACCACGGAGTAGAACAGGATCGCCACCAGCCCGAGCGTGGCCGCGAGCAGGTTGACCGCCGCGAACAACGACAGCGAGACGACCGACAACAGGAGCCCGAAGGCGACCGCCTTGGGGACGGAGACCAGATCGACCGCCAGCGGGCGGTCGCTGGTCCGTTGCATCCGCCGGTCCACGTCCCGCTCCAACACGTGGTTGAACGTGCCGGAGGCACCGATCGAGAGTGCCCCCCCGACCAGGGTGAGCAGGACGGTCCGGACGGACAACGACGGGCCGGCCGCCAACGCCATCGCGGCGGCGGCGACCAGACACAACAACCACATCAGCCGCGGTTTCATCAGCCGGTAGTAGGCGGCGACAGTGAGCCGGGCCCGCCCCAACGGTGCGGCGCTCCACGACGGCACCGTCTGTGCCGTCGTCTCGACGGGCTCCGTGTCGACCGTGTCCGGACCGGTCGGCGGGTCGGTCGGCGTGTCGTCCGGGTCGCCCGTCCGGTGTTCTAGCTCCCAGGCCAGTGCGGCGAGCAACCCGCCGAAGATGGCCAGTCCGACGACGAGGTGGAGTCCGCCGACGTCGACCGCGACGCCGCCGACCGAGGCGAGAACAGTGTCCGCCCCCGTGGTGGCGACGACCGCACCCAACCCGGCCTGTGCCGGGAACGCCAGTGTCGCGAACGCGAGCGCGGTGGCGACCCGCGGCTCCGGCCGCGAACGGACCGCGACGGCCGCGGTGACCAACACCGCGAGCCCGACGACGACGGCCACGGCTCGGTGGCCCAACGCGATCAGCGCCGCGGTTGTAGTGAGGCCCCCGTCACACAACGGCCAGCCGACACAGGCGTCGGCCGCCCCGGTGACGGCGGTCGTCGCTCCGACGACGATCAACACGTAGACGCCCATCGCCGTGGACGCCAGGAGAGCCGGGAGACGGTCCATCGGTGATCGATGGAGCTACCGACTGCCCACATATCAACCCGGCGCTCGGGCGACGACCGTGTCAACGAGTGACGCCGAGTGGGCGTCCCGGTCTCGCGTGTGCCCGACAGACGGCGTGCCGGTGACAACAGCAGGTATTTATGCTCCCTTCGCCAAGCGCGGCGTAATGACCGAGACACGACTCGGGGACCTCGCCCGTCTGCTGGCGGTCGGGGTGTTCGCGGCGGTGCTGTTCGTGGCTCCGGCGGCGGCCCAGACCTCCACGACACAGCAGCTCATCGAGGGGCTCAACACGCGGCTGCTGTGGGTCGCGGTACCGATCACGGTGTTGGTGGAGGCGATCCTCATCTACGCCGTGGTGAAGTTCCGCGACAACGACGACCCGAAGGCGACCCGGGAGAACCGTCGGCTGGAGGTCACGTGGACGATCGCGACGGCGATTATCCTCCTGTTCGTCGGTGTCGCCTCCTACGGCGTGCTCGCCAACGAGGACGTGACCTACTCCCAGCCGGAGGCGGCCGACGACGGTGTCGCGGTGGAGGCGGTCGCCTACCAGTGGAACTGGAAGATGAACTACCCCGAGCAGAACGTCTCCCAGCTGTCGGCGCGTGACGTGGAGTTGGATGTCGTCGAGGAGAACGACCTCTCCGGGCCGTTGATCGTGGCTCCCGTCGACGAGCCGTTGTACATCACGACCACCTCCGAGGACGTGATCCACGCGGTTCACGTGCCGGACATGGGACTGAAGCAGGACGCCGTCCCCGGCCAGAACAACACCATCCGGACGACGCCGTTGGAGACGGGTGTGTTCCAGGGGTACTGTGCGGAGTACTGTGGCCAGGGCCACTCGAAGATGTACTTCAGCGTGGTAGTCGTCGACCAGGAGACGTACGACGAGTTCCTCGAACGGCAGTCGAGTGAGGGCGACGCGGCGTAACCGGACCACGCGGCGCTCGATCTGTGACTCCCGTCGACAGGCCGGCGTTCTCGACAGAACGACTGCCGTCGGTCGAGTTAGCGATTCGGTCGGCCGACAGCGTGGTCACGTGGACGCTCGGTCGCCGGCCGGCCGGTGGAACCCCGATAGTTTTAAGATTCTACCTGTTCGAGCAGACGACGACGCTTCGCTTGGAGGGCCGAAGCGTCAGCGGGGACCAACTCGGGGCGGGACGCGCCGCGACTGCGGCGCGTCGTCCGCTTCCTGTGTGTCGACTCGTCCAGCGACGGCAGTCCAGTTAAGCCGGCGGCGGTCGTCCGTATCTGTATGTCGGTCAGCTTCGACTTCGACGGAACGGTCGCACTGGTCACCGGCGCGTGTGGCGCGCTCGGGAGCGCGACGGCAGCCGCGTTCGCCGAGGCGGGCGCGACAGTCGCGGCGGCAGACGTGGTCGACGTCGACGGCGAGGACAGTCTCCTCAATCGGGAGACGGTCGACAGCTTCCACCGCGGGGACTTCACCGACGAGTCGGCCGTCGCCGAGGCCGTCGACGCGGTCGTCGACGAACACGGACGGCTCGACCACCTGCTCAACGTCGCGGGGACCTGGCGCGGCGGCGACCACGTCGAGGAGACGGCCGTCGAGACGTTCGACATGCTGTTAGACGTGAACCTGAAGACGATGTTCCTCGCGTCGAAACACGCCCTCCCACACCTCCAGGAGACGGACGGTGCGATCGTCTCCGTCTCCGCGGAGGCGTCACTGGAGGGTGGGACGGGTGACGCCCCCTACCGCGCGAGCAAGGCCGGTATCCGCCTGATGACGGAGTCGATCGCCGAGGAGAATCTGGGGGAAGTCCGGGCGAACGCCGTGATGCCGGCCGTGTTGGACACGCCGATGAACCGCGACATGATGGAGCCGAGCGACGACTGGGTCCACCCCAGTGAGGTCGCGGAGGTGATGTTGTTCCTCTGTTCCGACGCTGCAGACGTGACGAGCGGGGCTGCCGTCCCGGTGTACGGGGAGTCCTGACGACTCACGTCTCCCGGGAGGGCTCCCGCTCGCCGCGGTCGCCTCCGTCTGCGGTCGACCCGCTACCCGTGTCACCCTCACGCCGTCGGCGAGCGCGTTCGCGAGTGGTCCGGAGTTCGTCCGTCTCGGGGGCGTCGGCAGCCGTGACGCGCTCTCCGGGTGCGTCGTCTCTGGGCGTCGCTCCCGACTCGTCGAGTGAACGACCGCCCTCGGAGGGTCGCCGGCCGGCGTCGACGGCGAGGAGATCGTCCATCCGGCGTTCGAACGTCTCCCGGGAGATCTCCCCGTCTGCGTAGCGACGCTGGAGGACCGCCGCCGGGTCACTCTCGGGCGTCTCCAACCCCTCGCCGACGGCGTACGTCTCCGGGTTGTCGAGGTTGCCGATGACCGAGAGGTAGACGGGCCACAGTGTGGCCAACGCGACGACGAACAGGGAGGCACCGACGAGGACACCGGTGAACCTGAACACGAGCGCCGGCAGAGTGGTGGCGAAGTTGCCGAACAGCCCCAGCAGCAACGCCGCGCCGGCACTAGATCCGACGAGCAGCCCGAACAGGAGCCGCCCGAGCGTGCCGTCGGGCGTGTAGTGTTCGATCAGTGCGTGGAGACCCGAGTCGTCGTCTGGAGGGCTGGTCACGGAGGCGGTTGGCGGCGGGAGCGACGTAAGTGTGTCCGTATTCAGTTCTTCTTCTCCCGGACCGTCTTCCCCCGCCGGACCATGTCCTCGCAGTGGGGACACGCCCGCGGACTCGTCACCTCCTCGGGCTCGAACACTTTCAGGTACCGTTCCGTCACGAAAGCCCCGCAGTTCTGGCACTCTGGCACACCCGTCCGAGCACCGTACGCCGGTAAACCAGTTGTGGATCGACGACTCTCTGGGAACGACTGTCGTGGACGCGAGTAACACGGCCTAGTGTTATGAGCCGACGGCGAGAGATCCGAGACGATGCCGACGCTGGTGAGTTGGAACTGCAACATGGCGTTCCGGCGGAAACGAGAGCTCCTCTCGGAGTACGACCCGGACGTACTCGTCGTACAGGAGTGTGAGTGTCCAGATACGGTCGGGGAGTGGGCACCGTTCGCCGACTGGCGCTGGATCGGCGAGCGGGAACACCAAGGGCTCGCAGTGTTCTCGACGGACGGCACGCTGTCGACGCCCGGCGCGACACGACAGGGTGGACTGTTGACTCTCCCAGTGGTAACGGAGACCGGTCCCGACGTACTCGCCGTCTGGGCAAAGAACGACGAGACGACTCGGGAACACCGCTACGTCGGGCAGGTGTCGCGCGCGGTCGCGGACTACGAGGCGTTTCTCGACGGCGGGACCGCGGTCGTGGGGGACTTCAACTGGAATCGGAGCTTCGACGACTCGCCGAAGTATCCGCTCCACGACGATCTCGGAGGAGTCGTCGACCGTCTCCGAGCTCACGACATCCACAGCAGCTACCACCGCACCCGCGGGTGTGCGTTCGGCGACGAGCCGGAGCCGACGCTGTACATGCACAAGAAGCGCGACCGGCCGTACCACGTCGACTACGTCTTCCTCCCCCGGGCGACGTTCGAATCCGACGTGACGGTGACTGTCGGTGCGTACGACGACTGGATCGACGCGAGTGACCACGTTCCGCTCGTCGTCGAGTGGTGATCGGACGAGTGAACGACCCGCTCTGCTCACGGCCGGCACTGTGCGTAGGGAGCGCCCCGAGCGCAGCGTCTGTGTTCGATAGCGAGGAGCCGAGAGCAGCGTCCGTGCTCACTTCGGAGTGGAAAGGAGCTTGAGACCGTCGTCCAACTCCACGAAGCTGAGCGTGTCGCCGTATCGTTCGCGTATCTCCTCGGGAGTCGTCACCCGTCCTCGGTCGTCTGTCTACAGTTTACTGGTCACAGCGTCACGTCGCGGCGAGCACTCTCCCACTCGGTTCAAACTCACAACGAAAGCGACTCGCTGTGGGGGCCCCGGCGTCGACCGACCCTCACTCTCGCAGTCGGACGACGGCTTCGTCGTCCCGTTCTTCGAGCCCGACCAGCCCGTCGTCGGCGAGATCGGACACCAGTCCCCGGAGCCACTCGCGGCCGTACTCCCCCCCAGGTGCGTAGTCGACACGCACGCGCGGGCCGAGACTGTCGAGCGTCGACGATCCGTGTTCCCCGAGCACGCGCACCACCCGCCCGCGCATCTGGCGGCGGCTCCCCTCGAACTCCGGTTGTTCGGGCACGTCTGGCGCGGTGAAGTCGCCCGTCTGGTAGGCCCCACACACCCCGCGCCAGGGACAGCCCGCGGTGTCACACGACGGCGTCGACTCACACGCCACCCCGCCCAGCTCCATGATCGCGTTGTTCCAGACGCGCGACTCGCCGGCCGGCATGAGTTCGCTCGCCGCGCGCTCGAACGCGTCGTCGTCGTCCGGCACGTCGAACGCGCGGTGGAGCACACGTTTCACGTTGGTGTCGACGACCGCACCGCCGTTGTCGAACGCGAAGGAGGCCACCGCGTCGGCGGTGTACGGCCCGACACCCATCAACGCCTGGAGTTCCTCGGGGTCGTCGGGGAACGCGCCGTCGTAGTCGTCGACGACCTGGCCGGCCGCCTCGTGGAGATACTTCGCGCGGTTGTTGTACCCCAGCGAGTGGTCCGACCAGAAGGCGACGACGGCCGCGCGGTCGTCGCTCGCCAACGCCTCGACCGTGGGCCACCGGTCGACGAACGCCTCGTAGGCGTCGACTACACGCGACAGTTGGGTCTGTTGGCTCATCACCTCCGAGACGAGCACACAGTAGGGGTCGGTCGTCTCGCGCCACGGGAACGCGCGGTGGTCCGTCTCGTACCAGTCGACGAGCGACTCGCGGACGGCCACGAGCCGGCTGTCGTCGTCCAGCCGCGGGAGGTGCTCCGGCACGCTCTGGCGTACGGCGGCGGCCCACTTCGACCCGTCGGGTCTGGCTGTCCGTCGAGCCGACGGCACACCCCGGCACCGTCGTAAGAGCGAAACCCGGGCGCTCACAACGAGTCGGCAGTGGTCTCGATCGGCACGTCCAGCCCCCGAGAGCTGTTCACCGTGATCGCCGTGACCGGGCTGGCCGTGGCACTCGTCGTCGCGCCGTTGTTGTCGTACGCCGCCCCCGCGACGGTCGTCACCGACGGCGTCGACAACGCGACGGTCGTGACGGGTGTCGACAACGAGGTGACGCGCTCGACGCTCGGGCAACCCCGCGTGACCGTCCACGTCGTCGCCGGCGAGGCACGTCGGATCACCGCGAGCACCCGCACGGGGACCGCCGTCGACTCCGTGCGGCTCGCGCCGACACAGACGAGTGTCGAGGTAGGGTGTGAACAGGGCCGGACCTGTGTCCTCCGGGTCCACGCCGCCGACGGGACGACACTCGACACCGTGACCGTCACCGTCGTGCGTGGTGACTGACCCCGACACTCGGGGACAGTCGCCACGGAGAGACGACAGTTACTTGATCGCCCCACGGGAGTGGTCGGTATGTCGAGTCGGTTCGACGCTACACGGTCGCGAGTCGACGCGACGGTCGGTGCCGTCACCCGGCTGACCGGGCTCCCACCGGTCGTTCTCGGTGTCGCGGTCGTGACGGCGCTGTCGTTGTCGCTCCGGCTCGTCGCGTTGGGGAACCGCGTCGCACACTTCGACGAGGGACGGGTGGCCTACTGGATCGTCCGCTACGCCGAGACCGGCGAGTTCCACTACCGCTACATCATCCACGGGCCGTTCGTCCAACACGTCGACCGGCTGGTGTTCCAGACGTTCGGCCGGAGTGACGTGACGATGCGGGCGGTGACGGCGGTGTTCGGGGGACTGTTGCCCGCGAGCGTGTTGCTCGTCCGCCGTCGGCTCCGCCCCGTCGAGACGGTTCTGGCGGCCGCGTTTCTGGCCGTCAACCCCGTGTTGGTGTACTACTCGCGGTTCTTCCGGAGTAGCATCCTCGTCGCCGGGTTCATGCTGCTCTCGTTGCTGTGTCTGGTCCGCCTGTTCGACGACGGTCGGCCCGTGTTCCTCTACGGAGCGGCCGTCGCCGCCGCACTGGGGTTCGGATCCAAGGAGAACGCGGTCGTCTACCTGCTCTGTTACGCCGGTGCCGGCGCACTCCTCCTCGACTACCACCTCCTGAACCCGCCGACGGCCGCGACCGGGACGGATGTGGTGCGTGACCGACTCGCTCGCGTCCGGGCGACGCTCCGCAGTTCGGCCGGTCGGCGACGTGTGGGCTACTGGACCGGCCACGCGGCACTCGCGGTCGGGGTCGTTGCTCTGGTGACGTTGTTCCTCTTTGCCCCCCGGGACCCGAACGGACTCGGGCTGTGGTCGAGTCTCGGGAACCCGACCCGTCTCCCGGCGCTCGTCGACACCACGGTCGCCGACGTGCGGCAGGGGATGGAGTACTGGTTCGGCCACAGCGCCAGCACGAAGTGCAACGAGGACAACCTGATCGCGGGGTACGTCTGCTTCCTCGAACGGACACTGGGTGTGTTGTGGCGGTTCGCGCTCCCGTTGGTCGGGGCCGCCGTCGTCGGCTTCCTCGCCGAGCGGTACGCCACCGCTCGCCCGCGGCCGTTGGTGCTGCTGGCGAGCTACTGGGGGTTCGTCAGCGTGCTCGGCTACCCACTCGGCACCGACATCTTCGGCGCGTGGATCACGGTCAACGCGCTGGTCCCGCTGGCGATTCCGGCCGCGGTCGGGCTGGGGGTGGTCGTCAGGTGGGGTCTCGCGCGAGAGTGGCGCGGCGAGAACGACGAGCCGACCCCGATCCGGGCCGCGGTCGCGACGCTGGTGGTCGTCCTCCTAGTCGCACAGACCGCGACGGCCCTCGGCACCGGCGTCTACACGAACCCGACGAGCGACTCGAACCAGTTGGTCCAGTACGCCCAGCCGACAGACGACTTCCGGCCGGCGATCCGGGATCTGGCGGCGGTCGCGCCCGCGAACGACGGGACGGACGTGTTGTTCTACGGCTCCGAACTCGTCGTCGACGGCTCGGGTGGGGGACCGATCCCGGCGTGTACGGTGATGGTCAAGACGCTCCCGCTCCACTGGTATCTCCAGACTGCTGCGGCGGACGGTGACTGTGCCAGGAACACGACCGCACTCGACGAGGCGGTCGCAGACGGGCCACCGCCGGTCGTGGTCGTCCACGAGGACCGTGCCGGCCGGGTCGCCAGCCGGCTCCCAGGGTACGAGTCGTCGACACACCGTCTCCGGACGGTCGGTCGGCCGGTGACGTTCTTCGTCGATCCCGGCGCGGTCGCGAACGCGACCCGTGCCGAGCGCCCGTCGGCCGACCCGACTGCCCGGAACTGGGTCCGTGCGACCGACTTTTGAGTGTCGGTCGCACAGGAGT
>P_A23_Liq_2_FmtDRAFT_1000049_pt1 | contig 26146 bp, 22 predicted proteins | sample PonA232FremontCA_FD_10599 | JGI IMG/M metagenome (IMG submission 10599) | reverse complement strand
AGATTTACCACGTGATAATTTATCACGGCGTCTGCAAAATTTGTTGTGTCGCGACAGCGCTGGATGTCTCACTCTCCCGGCTCTTGAATAGATCGCATGGTGCTTATCATCATCTGATCATGATTAGTTCGAATAGTTTCACCGACGGTGTCGAATGACGCGGTTTCAGCGGCTCATATCACGGCACGGATAATCACGGCGGTAAAGACTTGCACTAATCACTATGAGTGAACGCTGGATACGTAGTCTCATCAGTCATGGGAGAATTCGAAGAGCAACTGTAACAATATACGTGTGCGAATCAATGTTGATATTTTGTCAATAACACTATTCAGGTAGCAATCCATCTGGTGCCTCCATGACTGTTGGTTTGTCAACCGGAGCGCTGCTTTTCACTGATTCCTCAAATGTTTCGTGAATCTCACGCGGTTCATCTGAGAGTTCGAGTTGAAGCAAATCGGCAAGCCACTCGCAAAATTCTGTTTCGATGTGACCAAGACGTACTCCTTCTTCAGTTTGAATGAGTGTCACATACGTCTCGCCATCGGTATGATCTCCATCTGACGTTGAGTCCATCATGACAGTGACTTCACCCGAGACTTGAGTCCCATTAGCCCAAAACAGGTTGTCATCTGATTCGAATGTTTGTGTGTCATTTGCCGATGCTGGTGACATCACCGTGAGTTCAATCATTAATATCATTTCGCCGTATTAGCACATAAGCTTCGTTGTTAGCTGTCGTATCGTGGCTCAGAGACTATGAAAATCACACTGCGAAAAAATCCTTGCGTGAGGAGTCTCAGCCCGCCCGTCTCTCATCCAGCGTATACAAATCACATCGCCCCGGTCGTATGGAGTCAGCGGGCTCTTTGAGTATAACAGTCGTTGGCAATCTCACCAGTGTTTCTTTCCGAACCCACACCCACACTCAGACTGAGTTCACCTGGAACGCCCGGTGACGCGTTCGGTTGCAACTTCTGAGACAAAAATCACAGTCCCACCAACTCATAACCACAGTCGCAATCTATCACCGAGATTGAGCTGTTATACGAGTCGTCACAGACAAGACTACCTCACGGTGATGAAAGAGGTGGACAGAGCCGATACCCAATCACGCACTCGTTGGATGTTGAGAGCGTAATAATGGTCCATATCGAAGAGATTCATTACAGATTATCTTCCTTCGGCAATTGCACCTGACAGACGACATGACAGTTCGTGGTAACTCAGTGGAGTTGTGCCCGCTCGGCGAACAGTATCACAACTCAAAAAAAAGGACCGATGACACTTGTTCGAGGCGAAAGCCCACAGCTTTAGCCGTGAGAAGAGATCAACAACAGTTGTTAGAACAACCGAGAGAGAAATCCACCATCTGATTTGGGTTGTTGCTCTGAATGCTTTCCACCATCTGTTGAGACAGCATCTGCATTAACATTAGCCGTGGCTAGTCTATCGACTACCTCCTCAGTCGTTGCAGTCTCGTGTGCGATGAATCCGAAATTGGTATGCGCTGCTTCTAGAGCGTCGTGTCCGGCGGCCGCAGTCGCGTCTGTTACTGTGAGCACTTCGAATCCATTTTCAACAGCGTCGCGCAGATGCGATTCGACACACAAATTCGCGCTCATCCCCGCGAGGACGAGGGTGTCAACCCCACGCTGACGAAGTTGTGTTCCAACGTCATTGCTCCAAAAGCCTGATAACTGTTTGTGTGGCGAGAGCACGAACGTATTGTCATCCGGTTCCAACTCGGGGACAAAGTCACTCCCCTCGCTGTCGGCGTCAAACATCCGTGTGTCAAACATTATTTGATCGATCGTATTCAATTTCTCCCAGCTATCGAATTCGTCGTCAGTGTACTCGTGAGGAGAATAAAGCACCGGGACATCGCCTTCGCGTGCAGCATCACGTAACGTAACCAACTTCTCAACCACTGCATTCTCTTCGACTGTCTCTCCAACCTTATCCCACACGACGCTGTCCGGCTTCAAAAAGTCAATCTGTGGGTCCGTGATAAGGAGTGCTGTACTGTCTGTGTCAATTTCAACGGCTGACATACAAGTTACCTCTCGTTACTTGATACGGGTTAGTAATGTAAAAGTCCGAGCTGAGAAGATAGATACCCCATAACCAATCGGTAACTCGGTTACTGAAACCTAAGGTAAAATCGCTGTCATCTGGGTTAGATATAAATTCAATATTAGTTTCTATAATTCGAATAAACTAGTGAGCATACTCTTTTTTTACCTCAAAGACCGTCTTTCTTTACCTCAACAGATGACCCGTCAACAATTGTGATGCGTGCCGAGCACATACTCAAACATAGACCAACTACTGTTATCCCTTGTCCTCGTCACTGAGACGCGAATACGGCATTTCCTCAGTTGAATTATCGACTCTCGAAGGAAACGACATTTCCATTCACCCGTGCGGTCCACCTGGATACGAAAGAGTTCTGTGACGGAACTCAACGTATTGGAACGCGCGTTCCTGGCATAACCAGACAGCAATCAGTGAAGATTAGTTTCTACACGACAGCATCCTTGAGACGAGAGAACGTACAAACGAAATATCCTTTGCGAAGAATCCTTGTCGATAGGCAGAAGAGCATCTCAATAGACGGGTGAGTGCTGAATGATCACGGAATTGTTGACCTATCGAGGTATCATGACATGTGCGAGTCTCGCTCTCGCCTATTTTGAGTTATTACTGATACAATCATAACGATTATTTACGCCTCTGCAGACATAGTTACAGTACGTAATGTACTATTGTATAGTAACCTTATTTACTACCCTGCACGAACATAAAATCGTGACCGAACAAACGCGACTTCCAGTCTGGTGTGGTGGGGAGGAGTGGTGTCCAGTCACGTCAACAGCGACGTTAATCGGGCGAAAGTGGCATCCAGTAATCGTTGAACGACTCCTGGACGACGGACCGATGGGATTCAGTGAGCTCAAAGAAGCCGTCGACGGGATATCGAGTAAAGTGTTATCGGATGTGGTTGAGGACTTAGAACAGAAGGAGTTGCTTGATCGAGCAATCATCAGTGAAAAGCCGTTTCGTGTCCAATATTCGCTGACAGACCGTGGAGCTGACCTACGACCAGTCATTGAAGCGATGGACCGCTGGGGTCGTGATCATCTGCAGTCTGCCTCCGATGAGGAGGAGTCTATTGTCTAGCAGTTATTGGTAATACGATTTCTTTATTACTCTTTGATCTGAATCTTTCATGACTGATTCACCGAGATTCTGACGTATGCCTACGGTTCGATTCAGTCCTTCCTCTTTGAGTTGTGATACTGTTCATCAACAGACTTCAGCCGCAGCTTTCCGAAGTTGTCTCGGGAGTGCGAACCGGTCCTCGTGAAACCGTTCTTCACAGTCCTCAGCGGGCAGTCCCCGAGGTACGTTACGATCTGTCTGTGTTCCACTGTCTCCAGTCTGAAGACCTCGCGCTGTTCAAGAATCTTCTTCTCGCAGAGCCGGAGGTCGTCGCGATCCTTAATCCACCGCAGTCACAGCACAGACCTGTCGGTCGCCTCTGGATATTCCGACGCCACCACGAACGGCGTCACCAACTCGATGAGGCACATCCCTGCACCTTCGAGCCGGGAGTAATTCAGGATGGTTCGGTCTATCATCTGCATGTACTTTCATTCGACCTCGCCGTAGCCGTGGTGACGCTTCCCACTGAAGTGAGGTCCGTCAACCACAGCCTCGCCAAGCGGGATCACCGCTGTATCATCAGCGTGTATGTAGGTGTGGACGTACCACTTCGTCGTCTGCTGCTGTTTGCGTTGGTCTTCTCGGCGACTCATAATGGTCTCGTGAGCAAATGCTTAGTGACCAGCCTGAACACGGAGATTGTGCGTATTCAGCGCATTCCAAGCGCGCGTATCCAGCAGCCACGGGTGCATCGCCTTCCGCTGGAATAAAACATCGTCGGAGGCCTCCACGTCGGGCAGACCGCTCCCAATGTCGAGGCGGATGCCCGACTGCGTATCTTCTTCGGGGAACGGCCTGAACTGACCGGACGGGAAGACACCCCGTGGCTGGCGGAGAGCGCCCTGTGCGTCTCGGGATCAAGATGCTGACCGAGAGCGTGTATGATGATGTTCCCTACGTAGTACGGATGACCGATGCAGTCCATCCACAGCTCTCACAGGACTTGCTGAATCATTCTTATTGGTCTGGTCTCAATTCGGTGTAATCATCGATTATGAGTCGGAAATTGGGGAACTTGTTCCCGGCTCGGTAGTTATCCAGCAGTGCCGCCACGAGCAACGTGTGGAACGTCAAACTCGTATACAGATTGTCAAGGCGACTGCCTCGGGGCTTTGATGTTGATGTGACCCCGAGGCAGGTTACGGGTAGAGACACCGACTTGTTGAACGCGGCGGCGACATCGGACGCCAGCCATTGTTCGTGCGTTGTTTGTGCGTACAGTTGGTGGGACTGTGATTTCTGTCTCCGAAGTTGCAACCGAACGCGTCACCAGGCGTTCCAGGTGAACTCAGTCTGAGTGTGGGTGTGGGTTCGGAGAGACACAGTGGTCATATTGCCAACGACTGTTAATGACGACGAGGTCCGTCACCTCGTTTTCGATTGTCGCTCGGGAGAACTCGCCGGGGTCGTAGGCTGCCTCACCAGTCAGCAGCGAGAGCCGGTAGTGGCAATCGTGAGTCGGGACGGTCTGTTCCTGCTTTTGTTGAGGACGCGAGACAGCAGTGACAACTGTCCGCTTCGGAATATTCGTTTGATATTGATATTCTGCTGTCTTGTCTTTGTCTTATTGCCGACCGATAGGACCCTCAGACCCTCTCGTGAGTATATTCGATCAGACTGACTGGAAAATACACATCATCTAAGCATATATTCTTCTTCAGATAACTTACATAGATGTTTCGTGATCGTATCAAATGGTACGTTGCCAATCCAGATGTATTCGAGAAAGACATCGCTATCGCCATTGAGACAGCAGGACCAAATCATCGTTTTGCTCAGTCGGCAGTTATCGGGAGTGACAGCTACTGTATCCGCTGATACCACGAACCCGCCTCTGACAGCGTGAGACTATAGAGCGTAGACTTCTTTCGATGTCGCTCTGCGTTTACTAGCTAAGACCGGTTTATAATCGCGCGGAGACGTCATTATCAAACGGTGGAAGTCCAGCAGTGAACCCACCCGAGGACGGTCGCATTATCTGAGACAAGATGTGAAACGGCTTCTGCACCCCCGCTGTTCAGAGACTCAAAATGCAGAGAATCGTATTGTCGTCTTGTTTGCTTCCTCCGATCGCCAATTAAACACGGGAGTGAGCCTCGATAGATTATATATCGATGTCGATATTACCGCCATCATCGCCACTCGCTCCACTAAATGGCATGTCTTCGGTAATTTGTGTCACAAACCCATCATAATTCCGGGTTTGCGTGAATACAACACCAGGACCAGTGAAATCCATCACAAGTCCTTCACCGCTTAGGACAGTCTCTTTTAATCCGCCGACACGGCGAGTCTCATAGTTCATATCTGCATTCCACGCGACAATATGCCCCGAGTCAACGGTGAGGGTTTCATCGCGTTGGATTTCTTTTCGATCGATTCCACCGAAACTGCCGATAAACAATACACCACTACCGTGTGCTTTGATCAGTGAAATACCTTCACCACCGAGTAATGTATCAAGCCCACCTAATTCCGAGTCAATGCTGACATCGGTTCCGCACCCGATATATGCTCCACCTTGCAGGTATAGTTCATCGTGGTCTAATGTGAGTGCAGTCACATCACCTGGTGTCGATGGTGCTAGCTCAACCGTTCCCTGCCCGCCTTCTGATGTAAAGCGATTTCTAAACAGCGATTCATCACCTAAGACCGAATCTTTAAGCGATGAAAACATTCCTTCATCTTCATCACCAATTCCTGTTTCAAGCCTGATTTCTTCGGAGTGTGAAACCATTGCACCTGCTTCGGACGTCACTGTCTCGCCGCGTTCTAATGTGACTTCCACAACTGTGTATGCCGGGCTCTGTCGTAACTCGTACTGCATATCTTGCTTCATTCTCCGCTAAAATAAAAAATATAAGCTTGATTTCACCTTGAGACACGCTCGACGGTGCTGTGAGCGCTTTAGTTGATCATCGCCGCTTCGCTCCTTTTTTAACGTATCTAAACGGGACATCGCCGTTGTCGTCAAAATAATAAATTCAGACCTTTCCTGTGGTAGTTACAACTGGATATCGCTTATTTCCTTCATATCAGTAAAATCAATTATGATGATAATGATAATTATGAATCTGAATCATGAGAGATTAAATGGAATAATGCTTGTATGTATGCCCTGGAGAAGCGATTGACAGAAGCACCTGTCAGATCTCGGTCGCCCCCGTCTCAACATCGGAGGGAGCTATCTGTCCTGGCTGCGGGGAATCAATTGAGTGACCACTGGATGGAGTACCCCCACGAGCGTATTCTCACATGAATGACGGTCATACCGTCGTCACATATCTCTATAGAGGGTAACTCACTCATGAGCGTGATGACAAGACTCGATCGTCAAGATCATTATATATGAAATAAGTGATAAAAAGAACATTATGTAATCATTCAAATTATGTTATTGTATATATTGGTTCATCAATCGTCGACCGTCAATTATCAACAATCATTACTATCGACATGTGCAATACTCGAGAGAAGAAATAATACTGATCAATATATACTCTCGATACCGATCTATAGTGCACTTACAAGAAATTAAGATATCAGGCTAACGAATACTCACATATTGAAGCTTGAGTAGACTAACTTATAATCAGTTTACAAACGGGCTGGGTCAACAGTAACTCCTCACTCTCACTCTCACTCTCACTGTAGCATGACAAAATCAGATAGTGTGTCGGTATGCTCGCTGAATATCCGTAATCGATGGTCCCAAATTTTGGGGTGTATATTCATTAGTATCATTTTTGCTGTAGGGTATACCTGGCTTATCGGTCCGAGTGCACTGTGGCAGGCGCTGACGAGCGTTTCGTCCTGGCAATTTGGATTCTTACTTCTGATTAGTATTGTTCCGATGATCCTGTGGGGAAGTGGTTTCTACGTTATTCTTCGCCGACTTGGACATGAAGGAAGTTTTGTTGTCTCAATATTACTCATGAATGCATCGGGATTTCTCAACACTATCACACCGTTTGGACAGCTTGGCGGGAATCCCCCTGCTGCGCTGTTAATTAAGCGAGCACTTGGGACTGATTTTGAAACAGCATTGGCAGCAATCGGGCTAATAAATGCAACAAATCGTCTTGCATCACTGTTTTTAGGCTTCCTTGCTGCGAGTTATTTGGGATGGCAACTCGTTGTTGAACGGGCATTTAATACGGCAATTTTCACACTCACTGGTGTCATAGTCGCCGCCGTGTTTGCGGTCGGATTTTTATGGCAGTATCGATACATGCTTGTTGATTACAGTAGTTGGGTACTCTCAATTATATCGAAACCGCTTGATTATCTCCCGCGGATTACCGCTCCATCACAACAACGGTTTCAACAGCACGGAGTGCAATTTATTGAGGCATTGGAGTTGCTCGCAACTGCGCCAGCACAACTAGCGCTTGTATTTGGGTTGTGCATGGCTGGACAGATTTTCATTGCGGGAATTCTCTGGACAGCACTTACAGCGCTTGGTGCTGAGTCATTATTCGTAACGGTCTTACTCGTTATTCCAATCGCCAAACTCGGTGCAGTTGCACCGACACCAGGCGGTCTTGGAGCCGCAGAAACAATATTGACCGGAGCGCTCGTGACTATGACAGGTATGTCCTCAGCAGTCGCTGGCGCGGCGGCACTACTATATCGTGCGAGTGCGTTTTGGATTCCAGCACTCAGTGGCGGATTCATTACCGCGTGGTATCTGACGCACAAGTCCGCATCTCAAAAGACGTGATCTGAATACTTTGCAGCGCTGCGATATCGATGTTGATGATACTAGTTGCATATCTCAGAGCGCCCACCTAGTATAAAATAGCTGAAAGGACAGCTCACGATCGATCGAATTCGGTAACCGAGCAAGCGAGTAGACTGAGACTGAAGACGATACTCAATGAACACGTCCTCTACGTCATTTCTGCGAGCGGACCAAAGTCATCAACCGGCAACACGGAGTAATCAATCGTGAGCGTATTCTTTGTGGCGCGAATCTTGCCGACGAATGTCGAGATCGTCTCGAGTGATCCCTCAAGAACGAATAATTCCATACAGTGATGACCGCCAACGTGACTATGGAAATTCGAAGCGACGATATCCTCGTGTTCATGCCGAAGGTGCATCATTTTTTCCTCGACATTCGTTGTTTCATAATCAAACACGACCGTCACGATACCCATTAATTCACGATTTTCGAGTCGTTTATCCTCAAACTCCTCTAACAGATTCCGACTTGCCTCTCGAAATACCTCACTCCGACCTGTGTAGCCATGATCATCAGCAAACTGATCAATTCGCTCAAGCAATTCTTCAGGCATTGAGACGCTGACAACGCTCATATAACAATTCATGCCCAAGAAAATATTAAGTATTGTTATCGAAATGCAGATTTTGATGAACGACTTCATAATTTGACCTTGCAGCGTCCGCACTCAAAGAGCTAATGTCCAATGTAGCCGAAAGTAAGTGTATATATCAGAGTCACTCCAAACACTTGTAGTATTACTATCAGTGTGATGTCAGATCGATATGTATTTTTTAAATCACCCATTCAGTTTTATCACTGGATTAATGTTTTTCTTTTTGACCGTGTATGCACTCTCATATGTGACATTGTGTCATTCGAAGAAAAGTCTGATATATATAATAAAAATAACGAGATGGGGTTTTTGTTCCCTCGATGTGGGTCAAAGCAAATAAATGAGCCACTCAGGAGCGAAGCCCCAGCAAATGACTGCAAACAAATCACAGAACTCGCCGTCACCGCCGAACACGCTCATCGGCTATCTGACGAACGCGGGCAAACACTGACCGGGTGCACACCTGTGGGTGCTGACGCAAGCACTTTCTCCAGATATATGATTGCTCGATAACATTCCCTGCTGTTCCCGGAATTGATTGGGTGCATCCACGCCCTTCGAGAGCAATGATTTCCGATTACCAGTGTGATTTAGCTCAATATAGGACAAACTCTGCTTAAGCTATATCAAGTCAAGAAGCGAACCTGCAAGCATGACCCGCGGCGACAACTCCGGTGAGGGCGGTTAGTCCCCCGGTCGTAATCGCGTTGAGTCCATATCCCCGACCGGGCGAAGGCAGGGCAATTCCAAGCGACGTTTGATCCCGCCTTAGTGTCGAGATGAGGCTAGAATCGCCGACAGTAACCGTCATCTGCTACTGGCAGACCCCCAGCGATTGGTTCCGGGTCAACTATAGCGACCCGAATACAGGCTTCCACGCTGGCTGGTATCAGGACGAAGACCATCCTGATCTCGGTCCTGTACACTTCCAATACACTTACAATACACCAACAGAGACGAGACTAACTACCAACCATTTTTATTCAAACATGAAATGCCGTCGCTCCGACTGTGGGAAATCATCGACCACCCCGTTTCAGAGGTTCTGTTCTTCCAAAGCTGGCGAGATATTCGCAACTAACCATGATCATTAGCTGACTTCCTGATAGTGGGATTCGCTCTACAGAAGTCGAAGTGATTGATCGTCTGCTATCACAGGGCATCTGACTGTTCGGCATTGGAGTCTGGCGAAAAAGCTACAGCGAGGATATATTTTGTTGAACTCTCAAATAGTAGGTTCGATAATAAAGAATTGTAGATCACCGTCTCATTTCGAACATTGAATAATTTAGGTAAATGCAGGCGCTAAGTCCTCGTCTCCAACAAGCGCTGTAGTCCGCCTAGCTCATAACAATCGCGGTAGGGCGGGGGAGTTCACAGAGCGCTAATATCGACGTATATTCGGGCAGCCTTTGCCTTTTTCTCATCACGCTCAATAATTGTAGTTGCGGGAACGATTATACATGACCCGTCGTGGCGTGTGTATGTCACGTCCGCTTCAAGTGTGAGGATGTCATCAGCATCTTCAGTCCCCTCAATTGACCAGATGCCGCTGAAACTATGATCCAAGGTATCGATTGAACAGAAAAACTCACCGATATACTCCTCGATCTTTTTTGACCCCGTTATCATGTCCTGATTGCCCCAGGTAAGACACCCTTCTTCAGTAAAAGCATCCGCAAAACCCGCCTCATCGGTGTTATCGACCGCTCTGTACAGATCTTTTATCCATTCAACTGTCTTTTCTGATGCATCGATTTTCGTATCCTCAGTTATTTCCATAGTACGATAGGAACTCAGACATCATATCTGATAAAGTCCGAGATTAAGACTGATATCTGGATATTATACCACGTTGGCGGCTGAAGGATATGGGTCTATTCTTCTCGCGGTATCGGTATCACGAAGCAGTTAGGAGCGGGACGTTTCGAATCAACGTCCTCAGCATCGCGGAACAATTCTGATGTACGAACGAGAGCTTCGCTCTCGTCAACGCCTGTAGATGTAGATACTCCGCTCCCTGCGGATACGCCTGTATCTGCAAAGCGCGTCGTGGAATCAGGAAGGTCCACCCTCAAGCGCGAGCCGTCAGGCGAGCGGGTGGGGTAGTTCACCAATTTTTATTTGTTGTTGGGATGTACGTAAAATAGTGGTTGAAACACTGATTCAAGCCCTCTCGTATACGAGCCTAGCTGTTATTGCCGCGCTAGTTGGTGGTGTCATCGCTGTCTACCGGCCCCCCAGACCCCAGATGGAAAGCAACGTCCAACACTTGGCTGCTGGTGTGGTCTTCGCTGCGGTCGCGGCTGAACTGTTACCGGATATCCATAATCAATCACCTGCGGTAGTCATCGTCGGATTTGCGGTCGGCGTCATTGCGATGCTCGGCATCCACCGACTCAGCAAGGCTATCGAGAAACAGGGTATCGGCGGTAGTTTTGCGGGCGCCGCAGGTCTCATTATCACAATTGCTATCGATATGTTCATTGACGGCGTGCTCATCGGTGTCACCTTCATCGAGGAGACAACCACGGGAGTCATTATTGCTCTGGCGCTTGCGATTGAGGTACTGTTCCTTGGGGTGGCTGCCGTTGTCGCGCTGCCGGAGGGAATGGGAAAAGTTCAGAAGATGGCTGTACCGGCGACATTTGGAGTGTTGATGACTACTGGCGTCACCGTCGGTGTGCTCACGCTTGAGGGGGCAGCTGAGACAACGATTGCAGTCGTCCTCGCTTTCGGCGCGGCAGCGTTGTTATATCTTGTCACCGAAGAACTGTTGGTAAAAGCTGGTAAAGTTCCACAGACGCCAGTGTCGACGACGCTATTCTTTGTGGGCTTTCTCATGATATTCCTCCTCGACATTATCGGGTGAACTGCATTGAGATCATATCAAAGCCCCGAGGCACTTTACTTGCCATTTCTGTCGAGTTAGACAACATCACAGAGTGCAGTTTGACATCCTCCTCCGCCTGAAGGCGGAAGGAATCCCACGGCACCGCACCGCTTCGCTGGGTTGGGAGTTTCAGGTTTGGCTCTGTGTTTTGGTTTTGGTTTTGGTTTGGGTTTGGGTTTGGGTTTGCAGACTCCCACTACCAAGCCAGTCCACCGTTTGAATCGGTGTGTGGCCGGTCACTGGGCAGTCTCTTGGGAGTGCCAAATCTCTGCCCCCGGTGCTCCTCTCCTCAACCGAGGTAAAGTCCCTGTGTTGGTTGTGCCACAGGAGCTTCGGTCGGTGTCACTGTCACCGGACTCGGAGCTACTTGCATCGGTGACGATAGCCCGATGCTTGTGATTTGGTTCCCGCGCGGGGCACACCCTGTTTCCAGCGTAGACGGACACTCACACTCGAACCACCACTTTTCGGGCACTCGGCTACATCGGGGTCGTAACCGATGCGCCGACGCTAATATACATGCCGCTTTCCAAGAAAAATGTCCAAGAAAAACGTTCGGAATCTCTTAGTGTGACGGCGCGTATCCACGCCGTGAACGGCGTGGTATTGAGCCTGTTCAGCGTATAATCCCTCATTTTGGATAAGATACAATATTCACGTCGCGTATTGATTGACCTCAGCCGTTAGATAACTTAGTTACTCTTCGAACGACCGTTTTCTTTTGCTCAAGACGGCTATCATTTTTTGTTCATCGATATTGTCACTATAACTGTGAGTGTCTCAGACAGAGAGCTTGTATCAGTCGTGACATCCTCGCCCGGCGTGAACGTCGGGATTCTTTCGCTGATTAAAGATAGTATACTATCAGATCAATAATAAATTTACAGAGGAGAACAGATGAAACAATTGCTGTACTGGCTGCAGTCTCGATAGTGACTGTCCTGGCTTCTGCGAATTCCCTTGCAAAGATGAGAATNAAAAATCCAGCAAGAGTCAATACAAAACCATGAATAAATACTTGCTTGACTGGCATCCATGCATTCGTATTCTGATAACCGCCAGTGTAAAGATACCCAATCATTGTCTGTCCGCCTTCGAAACTGAATACTGCGATAGCACCGGTGATTACCCACAGTGGTGTCTCAGTTGTGTCGGTTGCGTCGACGACTGGTCCGGCGACAAACCCGCCAAATCCAAGCCATACGGCGGTGAGTAAGGGGATAAAAAATATAAATGCCGGAATTGTCCCATAATAGATGCTAATATTAGTCCATGGAATCGGGAAATAATTCTCACGCCATCTGCTGTACTTATTGAGAGTCGACTTAGAAAGTATTGTCTGATCAGTATTGACCTCTGGAACTTCGCCGGCGAAGAGAGCCCTGATGAGAGCCCATATTGCCAACACACCAAGTTCAAGCCAATAAAACAGTAGTATTGCTGCGGTCGACGTCTGAAATCCGAGTATCCCAATGATTGGTGCGCCATTGGCAACAATCACCGATATGAGTCTGATATCGGGGGATAGCATATATGACAAAGAAACCCGTTTCATGCTTATATGACGATGGATCCGTCGTATGTCAAGGCGAGATATTGAACAATTCAATACGTCGAATCTGATTTAATGACTGGACATATCGTTGTCAGGGACCGGACATATGTCGGTGGACAAACGCTGGTGCTTCGGCTGTCCCCTTCAGCAAGTATAACATTCAATAATCGGCTAATAAAAATAATAGTAGAATTTCGCGTGTTGAAATGGTGCAATCATGAAGTGACAATCCTCATAAATTGGCTTTTATAAGGGCGGATGATATCAGCTGTCAGTCATTGACGACGACAGATTGTTGCATTGTATTTTTTCGCTAGCAGTGTATCGACTTTAACAATAGCATCATGATTGACTAGCCGTCGTATGCATATTAAAACCACCTGGGAAGATTAGCTATATTCCTCCATCCAAAGACGATGCAGGTCGGCTATCTGCGTGAAGATTGTGTGTATGGTGGCATCTTTGTGCTGAATTGAGGGCGTATTAGCCTTTCCAATCTCCACCGTCGGAAGATCTCTATCATCTGGATATTGAACATATATGACCGTCTTATCGAACACCCCTGCTGGCATCCCGATATTATTTCTCTCCATCAAAGCGTGCATCTCTGTGTCGTCGTTTTGAAGATAGAATACCACGGTGTATTCGCTTTTGATTCCCGCTTTTTTTCTAATCGTCTTTAGTGTAAATTCATTTGCAGGTATCCGATAGATATGATTCAACTCCGTATGATTTTCTGGTTTATCTCGTGAGCATGCTGAATATGGATAAATATCGGCTCTTCCATTATTTGAGTCAATATCTACCTGAACGGTCACTTCCGTTCCAGTAAGTGATGACATTTTATCAGTGGCGCTCACTGTAAGTTCGAGGATCTCAAGTGCGCGTTGCATTCGCTTATCTCCGACGACTTCTATCTGTGTGCTGTCCATCATGAGTATCTCACCAGTTGCAATGTTTCTACCCTGAGTCGTGGAAGAATCGGACGTCACGTTGTATATTTGCGGTACGAGAGCTGTTGGTCGAAGACCCAACTTCTCACCCCAGATGTACTGTGAGCCAGTCGAGACATAATTTGTCCCTGTGCCTATCGACCAATCATTATGATCTTGTGCTCTAATATCTCTGAGACTTCTTTCACGCAACGAAAGGCCGATTCCTTCTCCTTGATACGCTGGTCGTATCGAGAGTCCTTTCGCTTTATACCAGGGTGGTTCAGCGTGCTTTCTGGAGAGAAGTGCAACGCCGATGGCACGTCTATCTTTTTCAGCAATGTAAGCACTGTTACCTGCACTCGCAACGAATGTATGAATAAAGTCCTCGTGCAGTCTCTCTTCTGAAGCATAACATATGTGATACCCCTCATAACTGTTCCAAGCAGCCTTGTATATCTCTGGGATTTGCTCATCATACTCCTTTGCTTCAGCCGACTCAGTTATCCGCTTAATATCAACGCTGGATTGGGTATGGTTCATTTTTGGGGCTTTGTGGATAACTGAATTGGATTCGATTTCTTTTTTGACCGAGTGCTCCGTCTGAAAAACACTGATTGGCGTGTCGATCTCACTCTGCGTCCTGTCTTTGACGCCAGTGATTCGTGACCGTTTTCGATGGCATTGGAAATGTACAGGGTATGAATGTGATCATATGGACACTCTGAGTATTTATTCTTGATTTGGAGTTCTGTGGATTTTAATCTGACTTTCACCAATCGCTAGCGCGGAAGCCCCGCCCCCGGCAGAGGCAGTGAATAGGGTGGGGAAGAAGCGCGTACGATGGTTACCTGATAAAACTCATCCCCAGCATAAGGTGATTAGTGATAGTCAACATGCAGGTTTCACCGACCGCTGTGTTGGGTGAGTCTCTGTGTGAATCGCCTTGGATCACATCCAAGCCACAGGTATTCATCATGACCTTATCTAAAGATTCAAGATTCAAGATTCAATAGAGCATTAAGACCGATTGCATAGTGACTGGGTGGATGATTAAGAGAACAGAGCGGAGAGGAGTCGATGTCGGTTGCTGACCCGGTTCTTGAAGCGTTGAGAGACCCCCATGGATTTGTGTCTGGACTCATCCTCAATGCTGCACTCATTCTTGGAGTGATTGTGTTTGAGTGGAGTCTCATTGAAATTGCTGTGGTGTATGTCATCGAGGTAGTAATTATCAACTTTGTTTTTCTCTCTGTCGCATTGTTTACGCCACAATCAGTGGATGACCGTGATGGAGATGTGTGGAACACGAAGCCCACCCCACTTCAGCCGGTTTCCCAGCTCCCGCCAATCTACTGGCGAAATGTCAAATTTGTTGGGCACAAGGCTGTCTTCACCGTGGTCTTCATCGGAGTTTTCATTGGAGGATTTCGTAACATTGTGTTTTCTAGCCCTTATTTTGCTTCAGGAGTTCCCCTCTCAATTGGAGTTGCGATCGCCGGTATTATTCTGTTTCAGTTGCGGCGAGTCTGGCAATACTTTATTATTGATCAATCGTATCAAAATAAGTCACCGCTGGACGCGGTGCAGTTTGCGTTTGCCCCAGTTGCCGAGTTACTGTTTATGCTTTTTTATGTGTTCGTTCCGGTCACCTTTGTGGTCGTAGGTGCCGCGATCGTAATGAATGTTGACGTTACCTCACGGCTTGTGTTGTTGTTATATCTCGTGCCAATGGGAGCCATTCGGGCGTGGATAGGGAGCTTAGATCCCCAGACAGACGATCTTGAGATACGTTTCGGCTGAAGGGTTCTGACCGCCCGGATAATGATAATTGTGACTCACCATCGCATGATGAGAGTACTGTCACTCTCGAAATAGAACTCGTTATTGACGATGCCGAGAGCCGGCATGGAACGCTCTGTGCAGACAGCAATTCATATCATCCAATTACCAGTTGGTTGCACTGTGCGTTCCGTTATTCGAAATGGAACGTGCAAACAAACGTTCAATTCAACTTGACGCTACTGAGTGTGGTTTCGAGTAAAAAACAGTAGCCACAGTATCAGTATGATTACTGTGAAACGAGGTGATGCTCCACCCTTGATCAACTCATCAACTGAATGTGTGTTGAGTATGAGCGTGGTGGGTAATATAATACATATACATATACATACGACTGTCATCATCAAGTAACGAGTGGAGTAAGTGATACTGAGACCTTCACAACGAGGGGTGTAGTGGAGGAGCGACTACTCCATCAGCGCCTGACGTTTTGCTGTTGGATTGATCAGACCACATCAAATGTTTTTGTATGGTGACTCTTGAGTTGTCTTCGACAATAACTTCACTCGCATTTCGGAGATATCTGACTGCACAGCGATTATCTTCATATTTATTAGCTGCGGACCCTGTTACTGCCCTGGTACCAGCCTCACCGAGCGCGTTAGTCGTCCGTCGGCATGGACATGTACTCCAGCCGTCAGTGAGTTCAAAGAGTGAATATATCTCAGTGAGACGCTGATCGAACATCCTCAGCGTAGTTTTGCAGACTCTCTGCTACTGCTTCTGCCTGGTCGGGGGTCAATTCAATACGGTCTGCATGGGCTGGGACCGCATCAACGCCGACTGTGTCCAGTTCAATACCGAGGATAACGCGGTCCGGACACTCGTCCTCTGTCGCTACATTGAGAACACCATCAAGTGAAAGTGAATCATCATGAGTCTCGAGTCGAGCGGAAACAAGATCAAGCGTTGTATATGCGTTTACTGATAGAATTCGATTTGACATGTGTCGTGTATCATATTATCTTTAATCGTCGGCGGTTGATTTCGTCCGGGCTGTCTCTTCGGCGGTGATTGCGTTGGGTGCCGGTTCAAGTGCGACCGCACACTGTTTGTAATTCGGTTCGTCTGAACGGGGGTCGGTCGCCGCCACGGTCAGTTCGTTCGTCGCCGGATGATGAATCGGGAGCCAAACCATCCCCAGGGGGACAGCCTCGTCACTGGTCACTCGCACAGGGACCGACGCGCGACGAGACGAGAGAAAAGCGATTGAATCGACTTCAATAACATCGTTTTCGTTGTCGGCACCGGTTTTCAGATTTAAAATCGTGTCTGGAGCGACCCGGGCGACTACCGTGTCTGTATGGTCCGATCCTGTGCCCCGTGACCGGATACCGGTATTATATTCGTCGATTGTGCGACCGGTCGTCAGGGTGAGCGGATACGACTCATCAGTTGGTTCTGGTACCTCGCTGTGCATCCCAGTGGAAAATTGAGCCCGCCCGGACAGTGTCTGGAATGACCACTCACCGTCATCGTAGTAGCGATATCCGCCCTCGGCAGTAGCAGATGGTGCTGGCCATCGGACTGCTCGCTCGTCTTTGAGTCGATTGTATGAAATACCTGAGAGGTCAGCAGCCGTGCCTGCCGTGAGTGAGGCGAGTTCGTTGAACAACATCGCGGGCTCTGTTTCAGGAAACAGTCCAGGCGTGAGTTTCTTACCGATGGTCGTGATGACATCAAGGTCAGTTCGCACATTGGATGTTAGATCCGACGCGGGCTGGATACGCGAGATCCGCCGTTCCATATTGATTGCCGTCCCATTGGTCTCAACCCATGTTGCAGCTGGCAAAATCACGTCTGCCAACTCGGTTGTGTTGGTGTGGAACGCGTCCTGAACGACGAGGAACGCATCTTCAAGACGGTCTCGAACTGTCGATGCATCTGGGAGCCCTGCGGCTGGATTTGTGGCAACGGTCCAGAGAGCCTCAACCGGTCCATCATCAATCGCCTCAACGATATCGACCGGTCCCGGACCGGAGTCCTCCGGCAGTCGCTTGACAGGCACGTCCCACGCCTCGGCAATCGCTCGACGTTCGATAGGGTCTGTAAATGAACGCATGCCTGGCCACGAGCCCTTGGATGAACATACGCGCGTCCCCATTGAATTCGCCTGTCCGGTCAACGAGAACGGACCGCTTCCTGGTCCGAGGTTACCAGTTGCAAGACATAAGTCGATCAGCGAACCAGCCGTTTTGCTTCCCTGAGCGCTTTGATTGACTCCCATTCCCCAATATACGAGTGTGGTGTCTTCAAGTGCGTCAGCGAGCGTGTCGACAGTTGACATAGAGACACCAGCGGTCGCTGCAGCGTCGCCGGGGTCCGGAAGTGATGATCGAGTCGCCTCAAACCCGGTTGTTGCCCGATTAATAAATTCGTCGTCGGTATTTCCCCCTTCGATGATTCGCGCAAGGATGGCACGAGCGAGTGCGAGATCAGTTCCGGGTTCGGGTGCGATATGACGGTCGCTACGTGCTGCGGTCTGTGTTTCAATAGGGTCGATAACAAGGAGTCGGCTATCGCTTGCAGACGCGCTGTCAACGATCCAGCGAAACATAACAGGGTGGGCAATAGCTGGGTTTGCGCCCCAAATGACGTGTGTTGTCGCAGCTTCGATGTCGTCGTATGTACACGGTGGTGCATCGCTCCCGAACGCGTCATAATACGCGGTCACAGCACTCGCCATACACAGCGTCGTGTTCGCATCGTAGTATCGTGTTCCAAATCCGCCGCGGGCAAGTTTTCCCAGCGCATAAGCCGCCTCATTCGTCTGCTGCCCGCTCCCAAGGACTGCAACTCCATTGTGGTCATGAGTGAGGATATCACGGAACTCATCAATAACCCGGCTGAGCGCTACATCCCACGTGGTGCGGTGTAACTCGCCGTCACGCCGGACATGCGGTTTTGATAGCCGTTCGCCATCTGCGTTTCCTGTTTCTTCGATGCCGCGGGCACACGCAAGTCCTTGGCTGACTGGGTGCGCGACGTCGCCTCGAACACCGTCGATTCCGTAGCCCGAGTCAGTCATCTCTGTAAGATGTCCGCATCCGACCGCACACCGCATACAGGTGGTTGGGACAAAGTCGTTCACCGGCTACTGCCTCCTGTCTGATTACTACCCGACACCTCCGATACGAACAACTCTGGGGCAACATCCATCGATGCCACTGGTATGGCTTCCGACCTCAATTCAGTGTCGTCTTGTGTTGTTTCGGTATGCGTATCAGTCATCGCTTTCAGTCGCTAGTGACGTGTCGTCGGGGGCAGTTGGAGCAGGTCCCTCACTATCTGCAAACGGGTACCATGATCCTTTTGCGTCGTGGAGACACGGGTCCTCGTAATCGGTTTCTTCCGGCTCGGCGGCTTCGATAAGCACCTCCTCCTGGGTCGCCTCAACCCATTGTCTAAACGTTTGTCCCTTTTCGCGGTGTGCTGCGAACGTTTCAAGAAGGTTCCGCAAGAGTCCAGGAACCTCGTCTGCCGGCACACGCTGTCTGATCCACTCGACGAAAGAGGGGTCAGGACCGATGCCGCCGCCAACGCCAACATCAATCGCCTCAACCATTTCTCCGTCTTTCCGCGCTCGCATTCCCTGAAATCCGATGTCGGCAGTCGTTGCATGACCACAGTCAGCCGTACAACCGGAATAATGAATTTTGATCTGTTCGATGTCATCTGGTAGGTCCACATTCGACCGCAGCCATCGGAGCAGCGTTGCCATTCTAGCTTTCGTCTCCGTCAGCGCAAGCGAGCAGAACTCCGTGCCTGTGCACGCCATTGCACCTCGCGTGAACACATTTGGTTCGGGACTGTGAGTCTCAAGCAAATCAGACGTCAAGAGCGCGTCGAGTTCTGACTCGGGGACATCTAAGATCAGCGGGTTTTGTCGTCGCGTGAGTCGCATTGCTCCAGACCCGTGTATCTCCGCTAGATTGGCAAGTCGGACGGTCTCACCAGCAGTGAGCCGCCCAATTGGCACCGAGAGACCGACGTAGTAGGTGCCGTCCGTTTGCTCATGAACGCCGATGTGGTCATGTTTGCCGTCTGTTGGTGACTTACCGGCATTATACGTATATTCATCGCGACAATCCGCTCCTTCGCGCCGGAGATTAAAGTCAACGTATGACTCTTGGAGTTGGTCACGGATCTTTTCCGTCCCCCAATCATCAACAAAAAAGCGACTTCGGTTTTTTTGTCTGTTTTCTCTATCTCCGGTCTCAAAGTACAGTTCGACAAATCCTCTGACAACATCATATGCGTTGTCGGGCGTGACAAAGATATCAAGACTCCGTGCTTTGCGTGGCTCACGACCGCCGAGACCGCCGCCAACGCGGACGTTGAATCCCCATGTTGTATCGCCGTCAATCGTCTTTTCTGCGGGTTCAAGTCCGATGCCGTTAATCGAGTCCTGCGCACATCCCTCACGACAACCGGTCACACTGATGTTGAACTTTCGAGGCATGTTTGCAAGGTCATCGTCAGCGCGGAGTTTCGTGGATATCTCATCAAGTACCGGTTGTGCGTCGACGAACTCATGTTTGTCTCGCCCAGCGACCGGACACCCAGAGATATTACGCATTGTGTCGCCTCCAGACGACCGAGATGATAATCCGACGGATTCAATTTTTTCCCAGATTTCTGGCACATCCTCAAGATTGAGCCAATGAAGTTGTATCGATTGTCGGGTAGTGAAGTCAATCCACGCATCGCCAAACTCTGGGTTTGAGACTGGACCGATAGCGTACTCTCCGGCGACCTCTCCAATGACGCGGAGTTGTTCGGCGTTCAGGACGCCGTTGGTGTTCGCCAATCGCATCATAAAGTAACTCTCCTGCCCAGACCGCTGGTGGAAGACACCCCAGAATTTAAATCGGGAAAACCACATTTCGCGGTCATCCTCTGGGATCGAGTCCCATCCGGACTCGGCAAACTCAAGAATCTTCTCTCGTATCTCGTCACCGTACATCTCATCCTTCCACTGTTCTTTCTTTGTCGTCATGCGTGATCACCAGTTTTTGTTACTCTGTTTTTGATCGACGTATTTCTACTTGATTGCATCTTTTTGATTGGTTTCAAATTAATATCGTGGCATAAAATGCTGTTGCTTTAACAAATACAGAAATTATACGGAGGAATTGGAGAGAATCATACATCGATCGATCCGACGTGATAATTTCAATCATAAGAGGATGAATATATCATCCCGTGATACTCTGGTTGGTTTAGTGAAAGATCGGAACTTTTGATTTTGACGAAGGATATTCATTTAGGTCCCTTCATCGATTAATACGTCTCCATACGAAACACGCAGTAAAGCCCCTCAGACGGTCGAAATGTAAGGATTCTTTATTATGAACAACGGTTATATACTGGACAAAGCTGTGTGTATCTATCTGAGAGATCCGATAATGGTTATGAGTAGTATAATAATTGTCAATCAGTTCTGGAACTGTCGGTGGTTATGAAAGAGACGCAACCGACAACATGCATGCGATGTGCGGTTGGCTGCGGTTATCTTCAAACGGAAGCTGACGACGACGAGCATATTGTCGATGTCTCTGGAGATCCAAATCACCCAACAAATGGCGGAGTAAAGTGCCAACGTGGCGTCAGAGAAACAACCAATACAAGGACGGACCGGTTGACACAGCCACTGATCCGCCGGGGTGGCTCACTGCAGCCAACGACGTGGGACACCGCGCTTGGCGTCGCGGCAACGCGGCTTGTTGAGGCTGTTCGACAGAATCCGGACAATGTCGCGGTGCTGGGAAGTGGTCAGCAAACGAACGAGGCAGCTTACGCCCTTGGAAAGGTTACCCGAGGCGCGATTGGGACACAGTACTATGATGCAAACACAACCCTGTGTATGGCTTCGGCGGTCGCCGCATATTATCAGGCATTCGGGAGTGACGGACCCCCACCGACCTATGACGATATCCCGAAGGCGAACACTCACATCGTCTGGGGAGCCAACCCAGCTGTTGCTCATCCCGTATTATACTCGTGGATCATGAACAGTGTAACCGAAAATGACGGCGAACTCATCGTTGTTGACCCAGTTATTACGACGACCGCAGCCGACGCCGACATACACGCACAACCAGACCCAGGAACAGACCTTGCGTTGGCGCGAGCGGTGCTCGCAGCTGTGATTGCATCGGGAAACGTCGACGAACAGTTTGTTGATCGTCACACAAAGGGGTATGCGGAGATGGTTGAATCGCTCCCGACGGTGGATGCTGCCGCAGAGACGGCCGGCGTTGCACCCAAGCGCGTTCGTGATATCGCCAGCACGCTGACCGTGAACACACTCATTTACTGGGGGATGGGCGTCAATCAGAGTATTCAGGGGACGGGGACAGCGCGAGCACTTATTGACCTGTGTCTTGCAACGGGAAACGTCGGTCCGGGAAGCGGACCATTCTCGTTGACAGGACAGGCAAATTCGATGGGTAATCGCGTGTGTGCCTCGAAAGGAACGTGGCCCGGTCACCGCGCCTTTGGAGACTCAGCGAACCGCAAAATCATTGCAGACACATGGGACGTTCCATTCGGTCGACTTCCGAAGTCCCCCGGTCCAGGGTTTATCCGAATTATCGATGCACTTGCTCGTGGTAATATCGACATTTGCTGGACAGTCGCAACAAATCCAGTCGCCGGCGTGCCTGATTCCAGCCGCGTCGAGACCGCTCTTGAGGACACGTTCTTAATCACACAGGATACATTCCGCTCGGATACGATCAATTGTGCGGACGTGGTGTTACCGGCAGCGACATGGGGAGAATCAACCGGCACAGTCATGAACATGGAACGCCGGATTTCGCGAGTTACCGCATCAGCCGACCCACCGGCGAAAGTCAGACAGGATATCGACATTATCGCCGCGGTCGGAAACCGAATCCACGCGGGACTATTTAATTCACCACCGCTGGATCCTACGTCCGTTTTTGACGAGATCCGCGAACTTACCGCTGGGACGAACGCAGACATGTTTGGTATCACCTATGACCGGCTTGAGTCTGAACGAGCCGTCCGGTGGCCTGCTCCGAGCGCTGATACAGAAGGGGGCTATCGGTATCACGACGATGGAGAGTGGTCGTTCCAAACGGCGTCTGGTCAGGCACGGTTCTCAACGGAAACACATACTCAAGTTCCAGAGCCTGTCGATTCGGAGTACCCTCTTACGCTTACAACGGGTCGAACAGATGGTGTATATAACACCGGTGTTCGAACACGCGATGATACCGATACTGAACGACCGACAGCGCGGATCCATCCAGAAACGATTGTTCAGTATTTAGATTCGTTTGAACGAGGGCAGACAGTTATTACATCGCGTCGATCTCAGGTCATCGTAGATGTCAGTCCGAACGATGATATTCCGCCTGGCATGGTCTGGCTGCCGATTCACAACGCGACAATTAACGAACTCACATTGTCTGCGGTCGACCCCCATTCTGCTGAACCGAACCTCAAACAATGTGCGGTAGCGCTGTTGGCGCCAGCGCGTCAAAAGATGGACACACCTCACGGTGCCGTCTCAAAGTGATATCTTGGTCTACTCCGATCAACTGCTGATTTGATATCGTTCTCTCGGTAATCCTTCAGTGTCGAAAGCATATGGTCTGACAGCCGATAAATATCCAACAGATTCTCTTTTGTATTACCTTCGGTTGAGCATTGTCGTCATCCTTGACGCAAGCAAATAGTGACCACAATCCGACAACGAAACATGATCACATCATGTGAAAATACATATCGATGAACAATGATGACGTATATTTCTTTACTTCGTGCAATTATTTATCAGATTTAGATGAAAGAATAAATTTCTCTTCTCGCAAAGTTGAAACAAACGCTGTCAGCATAGGTTCTTTGCATTCCACAAATACTCTTCACTCAAATTGAATATTTGTCAATCAAATGGTTTATCAATTACTCATTAATGATGTATTCTTGTGGAAAATAACAAATACAAAAACAAAAGTCGAATTCATTCATGGAATGTAATCACCATGTCAGAGGAATCGCACATACAAGATGCAAAGCAGTCTAAATCATTGCCGTTGCGATCACATAATAAAAAACGTCAGTATGCAGGATATACCGATATCATGGGGTGTCTCAAATGAATAGTCCAATTAAAATGACGAAGTACCGAACGTTACTGCTCGCAACAGTCGGTTTCAATTTCTCGTTTCTGATTTGGTTTTCGTTCGCACCATTTACCGGACCGATGGCGGATGAGTTCGGTCTATCATTGGCGGAGATTGGTGTTTTGGCGAGCGCAGCGATTTGGCTGGCTCCATTTGGACGTATCCTCACGGGATGGCTCTCGGATCGGTTTGGCGCACCGACAATCTTCGCTATTGTCTTGGCGTACGTCGGAGTCTTCTCGATTTGGAGTGCGTTCGCCGAGTCGTATACTGTGTTCTTCATCACGCGATTAATCGTTGCCACAGCCGGTATCACGTTCGTGATTGGTATTCAGCATGTCTCCGAATGGTTTGATGCATCAGAACTTGGAACTGCTGAGGGAATCTACGCCGGTATCGGAAACGCCGGTGCAGCAGGTGGCGCGCTGATCCTTCCTCGGGTATTCTCGCCTGGATGGAGCGGTCCAATCTTCAACACAAACTGGCGGGCTGCGTTCTTTTATACTGGAATTGTGTCAATCGTGTTGGCAGGCGTTTACTACACCTTTGGTGAAGCCGCAAAAAGCAGTCAGAAACGTGCAGCAACCAAAAGCAAGGCAAGCCTGAAAGAGTGGATCTTCACCGCGACGCGGTACGGAACAGTGGTGCTTGCACTGGCGTATGTCATGACGTTTGGACTTGAATTATCAATGAACGGCTGGCTCGCTACGTATTACCGTGAAGGATTCAATACACAGAATCTTGTATTGGCTTCCACGTTTGCAGCGACATTCTCAGTTGCAGCTGGACTTCTCCGTCCGGTTGGCGGATATGTGAGCGATCTCCTCGCTCGAAAAGAACGAAACATAATTCCATTCTTTACTGGTCGTTATCGTGAACAGTGGACGTTTGTATCGTTGTGTTTCGTTGTGCTTGCCATGTTTGGAATGACCCTTGCGGGTCTGACCGGGCAAGTGCTCATCGCTGTCAGCGCAGGGTTCCTCGTTGGGATGGGCTGTGCGTTCTCAGAAGGAGCAATCTTCGCACAGGTACCCGCGATGTTTCCGGACAGTTCTGGTGCCGTCGCAGGCGTCGTCGGTGGAGTCGGGACTGTTGGGGGAATCGTCTATCCATTGGTGTACGCCGCGCCGTTGTTGCCAAATCTCCATACCGGATATTCCATTGTGGCTGTGTCGATGATCCCGATTGTGTTGCTAGCAGCGTGGGTCTTCCAGCCAACCGTTGCTGAGCGTGCGACCGATGACGGATTGGTTACCGGACGGGATTCTGGAGGGGTTGCTGACGATTAACTACATGTATATGATCCCATCGGAGCCTGTGTCGAAACGGTGATACTATCATCAGTCCACCTGATGTCAGTCTAACATATCGTGACCAGTCATGGTATTATTGCGAGCATGTTGAGTCGGTGAATCGCCTCGGAGTCACGCCCCGTAGCATCCGCCCTATAACTCTGTGAATACGCTACGTTCGTTGTATCTGATGATTATTTAATATAAATGAGGCTCACCGAATACTAACATATCTCATCTGACGTCGAGTCAATCAGCGTCACCCCCTTGCTTGAACGGGGATTTCGCATAATATATCTGATATTCCGAATCACCAGTGTCAATATTCCTGACGCAATTATCGTGGACCTACAGTTTCATAAACAGTGAACTACTGACCCGGTGGATTACCAGGCTGTCGTCGATACTAGAGTGGAGTCTGAGTGCAAAAAGATGGGATTTCACCGAGAGAGACCGTTGGCTGGTAATTATATATCTCTAGACTTTCTGATATTGTATATTTCATTGTGAATATGAAGAGATTATCACAGGCACTGTTTCGTGAACCCGATGGACGGACCAAAGGGCTCTGTTTTGTAGGGGTGTCGCTTGGAGGCGTTCTTGTGTGGGTGTCTCTGAGCGTTACATTCGGTGAGTTCTTATCTCCATTTATTCTCTTTGTCTCTCTATCGTGTGGATTGGTGGGGATTGCCGAATCTCTGCCTGTATCTCGACGACAATTAGCAGGAATCCTCCGGGTAGGAGCCGTGAGCGTACAACTAGCAGTGCTACTGCATCTCACAATAGTTCCAGATTTTTATGTGTCGTGACTGCTTATCCCTGCCGAGAGCAGAGTCCGACACCGTGCTCGTCGATCAGCGTCATGGAAGAGAAGGTCCTCAGTGGCGGCAGCCCGCTATACGGGCG
>P_A23_Liq_2_FmtDRAFT_1000044_pt1 | contig 27769 bp, 26 predicted proteins | sample PonA232FremontCA_FD_10599 | JGI IMG/M metagenome (IMG submission 10599) | reverse complement strand
CAGGCGGAGGAGGATGTCAAGGGAGGCCGATCACTCGACAGGGTCCGGGAGAAACGGCGTCGGATCGTCATGGACGAACCGGACTGCGTCGTCGTTCAATCGACGGCAGAATAGGCGCACGNCCCCCGCCTCTCTGATCGATTCGAGTTTCTCCGCCGCCTGACTNGGATCGTAGTACGCGGGGACGAAGACAGCCGTTTCGCTCTCGGGCGCGATTTCGACGACCAGCACGTAGACCAGTTCGTTTCCCTCTGCCCGGAACACCTCGACGTCTCGAAATTGTCGGTCGTCGACAAGCGACTCTAGCTCCTCGAACTCCGAGCCGGGGAGGACGACGTCAAGGCCGGTCCGACGGTCCGAGTCGACCAAGACTGAATCGCCGGGATGGAGTTCGAGCGCTGTCCACCCGCGCTCTCGGTACTTCGTCGCAGTCGCTTCCATGTCCTCGATGACGGCGGACCATCCATCTTCCGCCTGTACGTTCGTGGGCACGTCGCCGCCTGCGGGTTCGTTCATACCAGCAGACGCTGGGGTAGCCGTATAAATGATTTCACTGTCCCCAAGATATATCTCCGTGAGGCTCACTACCGCCGGTAGTGACCGATCTGCTCTCGCTTTCCGCGCTCCAAACTGAGTTCAGAACCGAACGAGGCGCGGTCAAGGCCGTTGACGGTATTGACCTCTCGATTGAGCACGGAGAGACCGTCGGCCTCGTGGGTGAGTCGGGTTCCGGAAAGAGTGTCACCGCTCTCTCTGCGATGGACCTCGTCGACGACCCCGGCGACATCGTCGGTGGCCGGATCACCCTTGAGGATCCGGCGCTCGCAGCCTCCCTCCTCGACGAGTTCGACGATGCGTACGTTCCGTACCCGTCCGGGCTGATCGATGCGATCGCGGCTGTGAGCAGCGGGCTTCGCGCCGGACGGCGCGTTCCCGACACCCCTGCTGAGCTTCGCGGAATGGTCGATGACATCGTCGCCGAAGAGGACCCAAACGACCTTACGAGCCACCTCAGAACTGCCGCAGAGCGTCTCAAAACCGACGCCGACCCGAAGACCGTCGGTGACGACCTTGAGGCCGCACTCGCTGACGCCGTCGACGGCTTCGTGTTCCTCGATGCCGACGCCCGAGAGCGGATCCGCGCCGGCGCGAAGCCGACCGACGTTGATATCGACGAAGGAATCATCGACGTGACGGCAGCCCCCGAGGCGGCCGTCCGCCGGATCCGCGGCGGCGAGATGGGGATGATCTTCCAAGACCCGATGACCTCTCTCAACCCGGCGGTCACCGTCGGCGAGCAGATCGCCGAGTCCCTGCGGCTCCACCGGTACGGCGGTCAAAAACACGACTCGTGGCTCAATGGGGTCCGCGAAATTCTCCCGAAACTCGGAGGTCGAGAGGGTGAAGAAGAGGTGATGGACGAAGTTGTCAGGATGCTTCAGGCGGTCGGCATTCCGGAAGCGAAACAGCGCTTGGAAGACTATCCACACGAGTTCTCCGGAGGGATGCGCCAGCGCGTGCTCGTCGCTATCGCCCTAGCCTGCCGGCCGAACCTCCTCATCGCCGACGAACCGACGACCGCACTCGACGTGACGATTCAGGCGCAGATCCTCGATCTGATCGACGACCTACAGGAAGAGTTCGGGATGTCAGTCTTGATGATCACCCACGACCTCGGCGTCGTGGCCGAAACCTGTGACCGCGTGGCCGTAATGTACGCCGGCGAGATTGTCGAGGAAGGCCCCGTAGAAGAGATCTTCTCCAATCCCAGCCATCCCTACACCTACACGCTGCTCGAATCGATCCCCACCGAAGAAAAAGAGCGACTGACACCGATTGAGGGAAACGTCCCTGACCTGATCAGCATGCCCGACGGGTGCCATTTCGCGCCGCGCTGTCCCTGGGCCGAGCCCCAGTGCCGCGAGGGGGAGATTCCATATCTCCAGCACGGCCCGGACGATGTCGACCACCGGTCGAAATGCGTCCACGACGAGTTTGATAAAGATATGTACGGGACCGACGAACCCGCCGCTGGTTCCAGATCTGCCATCGGCGACCCGCTTGTCGAGGTCCGCGAGATGCGGAAGTACTACCAACAGGAGGATGGCGCGCTCGACCGGATGTTCGGCGGGGGTGACTCGAGCGTCAGGGCCGTCGACGGGATCGATCTCGACGTCCACGAGCGGGAGACGCTGGGACTCGTCGGCGAGTCCGGTTGCGGGAAGTCCACAGCGGGACAAGCGATCCTCCACCTGGACCCGCCAACCGACGGGAGGGTCGTGTTCGCTGGTGAGGACCTCGGATCGCTCTCGAAATCGGATCTCCGTAAGCGCCGGAAAGACATGCAGATGGTGTTCCAAGATCCGATGTCGAGCCTCGACCCGCGGATGACAGCCGGCCAGACGATCATGGAACCGCTGAAGATTCACGGCCTCGCCGAGGGACGCCACCGCGAGCGCGTCTTCGAGCTGATGGACGCGGTCGGGTTAGAGCGCGGCCAGTTCGGCCGATACCCACACGAGCTTTCCGGCGGTCAGCGTCAGCGGGTCGGCATCGCGCGATCCCTAGCGGTGGATCCCGACTTCATCGTCGCCGACGAGCCGGTGTCGGCACTCGATGTGTCCGTTCAGGCGCAGATCATTAACCTGCTGGAGGACCTCCAAGAGGAGTTCGGGCTCACCTTCCTGTTCATCGCCCACGACCTGAGCGTCGTCCGCCACATCTCCGACCGGGTGGCGGTGATGTACCTTGGTGAGATAGTTGAGGTCGCCGAGACGGACGAACTGTTCGAGACGCCGAAACACCCATACACCAGAGCGCTCCTGTCCGCGATCCCGGAGCCCGACCCCCTCGCCGACACAGACGATCGAACGATCCTCAAAGGGGATGTTCCGTCACCGATCAACCCACCCTCCGGCTGTCGGTTCCGCACCCGCTGTCCATCGGTCATCCCGCCGGAAAACCTAGACATCAACCAGGAGCGCTATCGCGAGGTAATGTTCTACCGACAGCGATTAGAAGCGAGAGACATCGACCTCGATGCCATCGAGTCGGAGGTCCGAATCGAAGACGAGCCGGCGCGGACCGCCGTCGCCGACGGCGGCGAACATCCGACGCTTTTCAAGTACTTCTTCGACGGTCCGCTCTCGGGGGAGGCGCGAGCGGTCGTGGCCGAGTCCTTCGAACAGATCAAACACGACCGGTGGGACCAGGCAGAGGCCACACTCCGCGGGACGTTCGAGAGCGTCTGTGAACGAGACAACCCCGAACTCGGTGAGAGCGGTCATCCCGCTGCGTGCCACCTATACGACGAGTGACCTGTTGACAAGTGACTACAGGACCACTCAGCCGGAGCTTATGACGCGCTTTTGTCCTGTCGCTCCACCAGAATTATTTACCTAGCTCATATATGCCCATGTATGTGTCCTGATACCACAGGTACGTCACGACGCAGCTTCTTACAACGAGCGGGCGGCGCGACGGTAGCGACGGCATCGGTCGCCTCTCTTGCCGGGTGTGGCGGCGACGGTGGCGACGGTGGCGGCGGCGGCGACGGCGGCGACGGTAGCGACGGCGGCGACGGCAACAGCGGCGACGACACGACCTCGCTCCGCTACGGCCGCGGTGCTCACTCCAGTACCCTCGACCCGCAGAACACGACCAGCGGTGAGGTCGCGAAGGTCACCAATCAGGCGTACGAGGGGCTGATCGCCTTCCAACCGGGCGAAGCGTCGCTCGTCGAGTCGCTCGCCACCGACTGGTCGCTTGACGGCGACTCGGTGACGCTCACGCTACGAGAGGGGGTGAGCTTCCACGACGGGTCGGAGTTCACCGCCGACGACTTCATCGCCACGTACCGACGGTTTGTCGACGACGACTACGAGTACCACTTCGCGGACTCCTCCGTTTATGGGCCGTTCACCCTCGGCAACTGGATCGACAGTATCGAGGCCCCGGGCGACTACGAACTCTCGATCACGCTGACCCAGACGTACGCGCCGTTCCTCCGCAACCTCGCGATGTTCGCGGCCGTCGTCATCTCGCAGGACGCGATCGAGGGCGACACGAACCTCGGAGAGGAGATGGTCGGAACCGGTCCGTTCCAGCTCGAGACCCTCGACGACGCCAACAACCGCATCCGGCTCACCACCTTCGACGACTACTGGGGCGAGGCCCCGAACGTCGACCGGGTGCTATTCCTCACCCGCGGGCAGAACTCCACGCGTGCGCAGGCGCTCGTCGAGGAAGAGCTCGACATCATCGACGGGCTCGACCCTGACAGCATGCAGATCGTCGACGGGTCAGACACCGCGGAAACCCGAACGGCGACGGGGATCAACATCGGTTACATGGCGTTCAACCTCTCGCGGGTTGAAGCGTTCCGCGACCGCCGAGTCCGCCGCGCGATCAGCTACGCCATCGACACCCAGGCGATCGTCGAGAACATCTACTCCGGGATCGCCACGCAGGCCGACCAGCCGATCCCGCCCGCGCTGTTCGGGCACAACGACGACATCAGCCCCTACGAGTACGACCCCGAACAGGCGCAGAGCCTCCTCGATGAGGCCGGCTACGGCGACGGTTTCTCGTTCTCGCTGACGACTTTCCAGAACCCCCGCGGGTACAACCCGGCGCCGCTGCCGACCGCGCAAACGATCCGTTCGAACCTCGCCGAGGTCGGTATCGAGGTGTCGATCGATGACCGGCAGTTCTCCGACTACCTCACGTACACCAGCCAGGGGAGCCACGACGCGACGCTTGCCGGTTGGTACACCGACAACGCAGACCCCGACAACTTTTGTTACGTCCTCCTCCACCCGCAGACCGACGTGCCGGAGGGGCAGGACTGGGTCTCCTGGGACACCGAGGGGTTCAACACCTCGAACAACGCCGCGTGGGCTAACAGCGAGTACATGAGCGTCGTCGAAGAAGCCCAGCGGACCACGAATCAAGAAGACCGCGCCGAGCTGTATCAAGAGGCCGCCCAGATCGCGCACGACGAGGCGCCGTGGGTGTTCCTCGACTACGCCGACGAGGTCCGCGGCGTGTCCAACAGCGTGAATAACTACAGCGTCGCCGCGATCGGCGGGCCGTTCCTCGAACAGGTCGAGCTCGAGTAACTAGCGCCGAACGCAGACTTTTTGACCGTCCCACGCGCCCATTTCTCTGAATGGTCTCCAAACGCTTCGTCTTCAAACGGCTGCTCATGCTGTTCCCCGTGCTGTTCGGGGTCGCGACGGTGGTCTTCGCTATTCTCCACCTCTCGCCGGGCGATCCCGCCGTGGTCATCGCCGGCGACCGAGCGAGCCAGGAGTTCGTCAATCAGGTCCGCTCGGACTTGGGGCTCGACGACCCGCTCTGGCAGCAGTACGTTCGCTTCCTCGGCGAGGTGGCGACGTTCGACTTCGGCCAGTCTTATCAGGTGAACCGAGGCGCGGCGGTGAGCCAGATCCTCGCGGATCGCCTCCCGATCACGATCGAACTCGCGTTGCTCGGACAGTTCGCCGGCCTCCTGTTCGGGCTCCCGCTGGGTATTCTCAGCGCGGTCAAACAGGACACGTGGACTGATCATCTCACACGCATTGGCGCGCTGAGCGGGATCAGCGTCCCGATCTACTGGAGCGGTCCGCTGCTCATCCTGCTCTTCGCGCAGTTCCTCGGGCTTCTCCCGACCAGCGGTCGAATCGGCTCCGAGTACTTCGTCGAACCGGTCACGGGGCTTATTCTCGTCGACACGCTATTGGCGGGGAACGTCGCAGCGTTCCAGTCCGCGGTCGTTCACCTCCTCTTGCCGGTGGTGGTGCTCGGGATCTATCAGATGGCGCTGCTCTCGCGGATGATGCGCTCGTCGATGGTCGAGGTGATCCGCCAAGACTACATGCGAACCGCGCGCGCGAAGGGACAGGGCTCGAAGATCACCGTCATGAAACACGGCCTCCGCAACGCTTTTATTCCCGTCATCACCGTAGTTGGCATCCAGTTCGGATCGCTGCTCGGCGGCGCGGTGCTCACGGAGACTGTCTTCGAGATCAACGGCATCGGTACGCTGCTCGTCGACGCGATCAACCGTAGCGACTACCCCGTCGTCCAGGGTACCGTCCTCGTCTTCGCCGTATTGTACACGCTCGTTAACTTGGGCGTTGACCTCACCTACTCGGTCCTTGATCCACGTATCGAACAATGAGTACAGAGACACAGACCGGCGCCGTCGACCGAAGCATCGTCGAGCGGCTGCGCGCGAGCCCGTTCCTCTCGCAGCTCTCCTCGAACCGACTCGCGATCACCGGGATCATCATCATCGTGAGCGTCGTCCTGATCGCGGTCTACGCGCGGATCACCTACGACCTCAGCGAGCTCATGGCGACCCAGTTCGGGACGAATCCCGCTGAATCCCCGCCCAGCTCGGAGTACCTCTTCGGCACGGACGGGCAGGCCCGCGACATCTTCCCACGCGTGATGTACGGGGCCTGGTACGCGGTCCTCTACGGAACGGTCACCGTCGTCGCGTCGACGTTCCTCGGGGTGAGTCTGGGGATCGTCGCCGCGTACTACGGTGATCTGACCGACAACGTCATCATGCGGACGATGGACGTCCTGCTGTCGTTCCCGTCGCTACTCTTAGCGCTCGCGCTCGTCACCATCTTCCCGGAGGAGCTGGGCCTGTGGCGGGCCGTCGGGGCGCTGACGCTCGTCTACACGCCCCGGTTCGCCCGCGTCGTCCGCGGGGCCGCGCTGAAGGTGCTCGAAGACGAGTACACCGACGCCACGCGGGCGCTGGGCGCGACGGACCCGCGGCTGCTCGTTCGTCACGTCCTCCCGAACTGCCTCGCGCCGATAACGGTCCAGTCGACACTCAATTACGGGCTCGCGATCATCGACATCGCCGCGCTGTCGTTCCTTGGCTTCGGTGCCAGTCCAGGGGAACCGACGTGGGGCATGATGCTTTCGAACGGTGTCGAGTTCGGGCTGTTCTCCGGGGCGTGGTGGTGGTCCTTCTTCCCCGGCCTGCTGCTCGCGCTGACGGTGCTCGGATTCAACCTCCTCGGTGACGGGATGCGCGACGCGCTCGACCCCCGGATGCGAGAGACCGTTGACTGACCGCGACGGACGGCCGTCTGGACGGACGGTCGCGTGGTGGGTCGGCATCGGCAGCCTCCTCGGGCTCGTCGTCGCGGGCACGCTCTTCCCGTTCGTCGAGGCGCGGCGAGCGACCGATACCTCGTTCGCACTCGGGGTGTTGCTGTTCGGCTTCGGCGTCGCGACGTGGGGCGGCGCGGTCGGGTTCGGCGACTCGATGTCGGCGGTTCAAAGCCATCTCGGAGGCGAATCCGCGTGGAGCCGCGAGGGCGCGCGACAGGCGTTCGCCGTGTTGACTTGGGTCGGCGCGGGCTGGGCGGGGACTGCAGTCGGGGCGTCGATACTGCTTGTCGGCGTGTAAACGAGGCCCACTCCGATAACCCGTCCACCCTTGGGGGCGGCCATGAATGCTGTGTTGACTCGGTGGAAACGCTGCTACTCTATTAGAGAGTTAAACCGGGGATCTCCTGTGCGCGGAGTCGGCCCATCCGACCGCTGCCGGAGACACGTGGATAAGTTATTTACCTGATGCGCGTTACCACTGTATCAAGTCCAATTGTAGTAGACCAACAATATTTGTACACATGCCACGAGAAACACTAGTCCTCGTCGGGCGGAACGAGGTGCGTTCGGTCGCGGAGCAGCACGCCGATCGGTTACGACAGGCTGGTCTCGTCGACACGGTCACGACTGCGACGTACGAGGTAGAGCCGGAATCGGAGCTCAGAGAGGGTCTATCGGACGTTCGTGGTGATCGAGTCTACGCGGTTCCGCTGTGTTTCGCACACACCCACGAGACGCTGAAAGACGTTCCCAGAGCGTTGAACCGGCTTTCCGGAGAGGTGCGATACTGCGACCCGATTGGGAGGCGTCAAGCGGTGACCGAAGCGATTCGGAGCCAAGCCGAAGCGGCGAGCGACGCCGACGCTCTCTTGCTCGTCGCCCTCGGGAACAGCCGCGACGACCACGCGCAGACCGTCGCCGCATCCCATGCGGCCCGTCTGCGCGCGGAGTTCGACGAGGTCCGAACCGCGTATCTCCTCCAGAGTCCGGCCGTCGAGTGCGCGCGGTACACGCTCGATGCCGACCACGCGGTGGCGTGTCCGCTGTTCGTCGGAAATGGTGAGGCGACCCGAGACCGGATTCCCGAACAGCTCGAGTTACATCGGGGCGGGATCGACTACGCCGACCCATTCGGGGCGGACGACGTCGTCGCCGATGCGATCGCCGTCGCGGTCGAGCGCGCCCGCGCAAACTCCAAGCTCTCGACGCCGAGTCCCGACCTCGTTGCCGACGCTGAACCCGTGGCTACCGACGGGAGCGGACGAAACTAACTCGCTTCCCCTCTTTGCTCTCGTCAACAACCCCACCCTACTTCGCTCACCCTGATGGGTTCGCTCGTTGGGAGAGGGGCTTGTCCGTGAGCTCAGCCTCGAACCTGTCCGGGTAGGCGGTGAATCCGCCACTTGGCGTCACCGTTCCAGACTTGAGGGCGAGTTGACTGTCGCCCGTCCGCCGAGACGACTGTTGGCCCCGGCGGACATACCGCATCCCGATGTTCTTCGCCACGTTGTAGTCTGCGTTCGTTTCCAACTCACACTTCACGCACCGGAAATTGGTGCGAGTCGAGCGATTCTCGTCTGCCGTGAATCCACACTCGGCGCACCGCTTTGACGTGTGTGCCGACCCGACTTGCTTCACCGAGATCCCTTCCGTTTCAGCCTTGTACTCCACTTGCTCGTACAGTGTTCGGAACGCCCACCTGTGACCCCACGAGGCCCCCGTGCGGTCGCGGATGTGGGTTAGGTTCTCGAAGGCTATCACGTCGCACTTATACCGAAGTGCTTCGTCTACGATAGCGTTCGACGCTCGGTGAAGTACGTCGCGGACGTAGCGAAGTTCTCGGCCGCTCGATTGTTCGAGCGTCCGATGGGCACTCCTCGTCCCAGTCTGTTGGAGTCCGGCGCGTACCTTCTCGAACTCGCGGAGATCGTGGGTTAACTCCCGCCCGCTGAAGAAGGAGGCGGTGCTTGTGACGGCGAGGTTTTCGATGCCGAGGTCAACCCCGAGGACCGTCCCGTCCTCGGCGGTGTTCCGTTCTGTGTCCGTCTTGGGTCGGCGGAAGCCGATATGTAAGAGGTAATCGCCGTCACGGACGGTGAGCGTGCTTTCCATGACGCTCCAGTTGTCGGAGTCGAGGTACTGCCGTTGGTAGCCATTGTCGGCGTCGGGGAGGGCGAGGTCGCACCGGACGCGACTCTCTGTGGTGGAGAGCGACACCGTATCATCATCAAATACCGTCATGGTCCGGGTGTCGTATTTCACCGTGGGTGCGGTGAAGGTGGGCTTACTCACCTTCTTGTCTTTCGCCTTCCGTTCGATACAGCCGGTGATGGCTTTGGCGGCTTGGTGGGTGGCGAGAATCGCGTGCTGACTTCCGAGGTCGGTGCATTCGCGCACGTCGTTGTATGCGAGGGGCTGTACGTCGCTTTTCGCGTTGTATTTGCCCCACGCCATGTCCGTGGCGAGTTGGCATCCACGCTTCCACTCGGAGATGGTCTCTTCGAGAAGGTCGCGTTGCTCGTCCGTTACCTCAAGACAAGTGATTGCCGTCCGATGTACGTAGTCGTCTCCCACGTCTTCAATGTAATCAATAGGCTACTCATAAATTGGTGTTTGCGACCAACACAAACGCGCTCTTCCCCTCCCTACTCGATCCCTCCGGTCGATTCTTGAGGAAGGGGACTCCGCGTTACCGCTTCAGTTGAAACTGGCGAGGGCCGACCGCGAGCCGGCCCGGTTCCGTCGGTTCGTTTTGCTACCGCCGAACGACCAGCACGGATAGGTCGGAGAACGGCGAATCGCCCGGTTTGTCACCGCCCGCGTGCCCGGCGAGACCGCGAAGAGTCGTTCGGGTGATGCGTTCGTCGTCGTGGGTGAGTCGCTCGCAGACGAGCGCCTCCGCGTCCGGGTCGCCGCCGTGTTCAAGCAGGTCAGCGGCGACATCGCCGGGCATCCGGTCGAAGGGACGGGGCAACACGAGCAGGTGACGCTTCCCGACGTCGCGGCGCAGCCGGTCCATGCCCTCGGAGAGGTCGCCGCTCTTGTGGAGCGTGACGAAGGTCGCGTTCTCCATCGGCGTGCGCGCCCGACTGGCCGCGACCTGTAGCGAGGAAATCCCCGGGACGACGCGCACGTCGACCGAGCCGCCGGTCGCGTCGTCGACCGCTCGCCCGACCTTCCCGACGAACTGGTAGCCGGAGTGGTTCGGATCGCCCATCAGGACCGCAGTGCCCTGCTCCCCGCCGGCCACGCGATCGGCGAACGTCGCCAGCGCGTCCGCCTCGTCGCGATACCCGCACGTCAGACACTCCGCGTCGGTGCGATCGCGGACGAACTCGACGACCGTCTCGAACCCGACGACGACGTCTGCCTCCCGGATCGCGCGCTCGCTCCTCGGCACGAGGTAGTCTGGGTTTCCGGGCCCGATTCCGACGGCGTGGACGGTCATCACCGACTCGGTCACCCCGTCCTCTGGACGGTCCGCGGCGTACGCCGCCGGGTCCGGGCCGGAATCGAGGTCGTACTCGTCCGTCACGGGCTCTCCTCTCGAAGTGCGTCGAGCGTCGTCTCGCCGTTTCGGACGTCGCTGGCGGCGTGGACGAGCTCGTTCGTAAGCCCGGCGGCCACCCCGGACCCGCCGCGTCGACCGACGTTCGTGACCGCGGCGACGCCGTGTTCCGCTGCCACCTCGCGGACTCGCTCCCGGCTCTCGGCGGCCTTCACGAACCCGACCGGCGTCGCGACGACGACCGCCGGCCGCGTCCCCTGTTCGATGCAGTCGGCGAGCGCGAGCGCAGCGGTCGGCGCGTTGCCGACGACGGCTATCGCGTCGTCGTAGACGCCGCGTTCGTCGAGTTCGAGCACGCTCGCCGCGGTCCGGGTCATCCCGGTCTCCGCCGCGAGTTCCGCGCCGTTCCCGATCGCCTTCCTGACTTCGCAGTCGTGGCCGCGTCCCGTGATTCCCGACTTGACCATCGTGATGTCGGTCACGATCGGTCGCTCGTCGAGCACGGCCTCCGCGCCGACTGCGACCGGGTCGTTCGCGAACCGCATCAGGTGCGCGAATTCGGGGTCGCCGGTGGCGTGGACGGCCTTCGCACGTAGGCGGTCTGTCGGCGTCTCCTGTGGGACTAACTCGTGGACGCGGTCCATGCTCGTCTCGGCGATTTCCATCGCATCCTCGGTCGTCGCGCCGAGGTCGGCGTAGGCGGCGGTCCCGTCGCCGCCCCCCTCCGCTCCGCCATCAGTCGTCATCGGCGGTCACCTCCGTCGGGTCGCGCGAGGCGCGCTCCTCAATGTCGCCGTCGACGCTGAGGTTGCGGTCCCGAAGTTCATCGACCGTCTCGGCGTCGGCGTCCCAGAGCCCGCGCTCGATCACCTCTAAGAGCGTGTCCGTGATCGACTCCAGCGCCCACGGGTTGACGTCCCGCATCCAGTCGGCCCGGTCGTCGTCGAGGGCGTACTTCTCGGCGACGTCCCGCCAGAGGCGGTCGGAGACGACGCCGGTCGTCGCGTCCCACCCGAGCGCCACGTCGACCGTCTTCGAGAGGTCGCCGGCGCCTTTGTAGCCGTGATCCTCCATCGAGTCGAGCCAGTCGGGGTTGAGAACCCGCGCGCGCATGGCCTTCCGGACTTTCTCCTCGTTCGTGTAGACATCGACGTTGTCGGGGTCAGAGGAGTCGCCCACGTACGACGCCGGTTCCTCGCCGGCCACCTCGGTGACGGCGGTGATGAACCCGCCGTGGAACGCGTACCAGTCCGAGGAGTCGAACTCGTCCTGCTCCATCGTGTCCTCGATCTTCACCGTCGCCTCGACGTTGCCGAGCCGACGCTCGAACGCGTCGTGTGCCGCGGAGGCGGTGCCGCGAGAGCCGAGCGCGTAGCCGCCCCACTGGACGTACACCTCGGCTAGGTCCGCGGCGTCGTCCCAGTTCCCCTCGTCGACGGCCTTGTTGGTTCCCGCGCCGTAGCCGCCTGGACGCGTCGTGAACACGCGGTGTTTCGCGGCCGTCTCGGGATCGTCGTGGCCGTCGGCGGCGAGTTCCTCGGCCTCCTCCTCGACGTGCTTTTTCACGTAGTTCATCTCGTGCGGCTCGTCCAGGGCGACCACCGCGTCGACCGCGTCGTGGATCACGCTTGCGGCCTGCGGGAACGCGTCCCTGAACAGGCCGGAGACGCGGGTCGTGGCGTCGACGCGGGGGCGGTCTAACTCGTCGAGCGGGATCGGCTCCACGTCGTCGATCCGCCCCGCGTCGGTCCAGACTGGTTTGACCCCCATCGTCGCCAGCACCTGCGCGATCGTCTCGCCTCGGGTCCGGACGGTCGGCGTCCCCCACGCCACGACGCCGATCTCCTCGGGGTACTCGCCCTCCTCGTCGCGGTGGCGGGTGAGCGTGTCGGCGGCGATCTCGTGACCGACATCCCATGCGGCCTTGGCGGGCACCTTCCGCGGGTCGAGGGTGTAGAAGTTCCGGCCGGTGGGAAGCAGGTCGACGCCCCCGCGAGTGGGCGCCCCGGAGCCGCCCGACGGAACGTACTCGCCGGCCAGCGCGTCGGCCGTGCGCGGGATCTCCGCTTCGGCACCGCGAACGCGAGGCGCGGCTTTCTCGGCGATGAACCGGAGCGCGTCCCGGAGATCGTCGTGGGCACCCCCCTGAACGCGGGCGTCGCCAAGCGGGTCGATACCGACGATCAGCAGATTGATCGTCGTCCCGTCGTCCGCGCCGGCGTCTGATTCCGACTCGGGCACGTCGAAGTCGTGGGCGGCCAGCGTCCGGACGAGCTCCTTGCTGGTCTCGTACACCTCGTCTGCGGCCTCACTGTAGGTCATGCCCAGCGTCTCGTCGTACTCGCCCGGGGCGTCGAGCATCCGCTCGTAATCGACGCCGAGCACGCCGGCGACCGACTCGCGGAGGCTCGGTCCGCCAGGGTTCTCCAGCCGGGTGAGCGCGACGAGGTACTCCACGAGGCGGTCGTCGACCGGCGGCTCGCCCATCGTGTGAAGGCCCAGCCGGATCTGGGTGTTCTTCACGTCGGTCAGGTACGCGTGGACCCGCTCGACGAGCTCCTCGACGGAGACCTTGTCGCCCGCGACCTCGCCGTCCGCGAGCGTCGTGCCGGCCTCGTCCGGCCCGCGGACATCTGCTTGCTCGTCGACTTCGCCGGCGATCCCGAGTTCGACGGCGAGGTCGAGATCGTCGACCGTCTCGCGGATGAGGTCGCCGAGTCGGGCGCCCTCGTCGGTACGGACCTCGGTGCCGCCTGCCTCGCGGTACCGGCGGGCGAGGTCTTCCAACTCGGCCAGCTCGTCGTAGCTCCCGGCGCGACGCATCACCGGGGTTAGGTAGTCCACAACGGCAGCGTACGAGCGGCGCTTCGCCTGCGTCCCCTCGCCGGGGTTGTTCACGATGTACGGGTAGACGTTCGGGAGGTCGTCGATCAGGCCGTCCGGCGCGGAGCCGGAGCCAAGCCCGACCGTCTTGCCCGGCAGCCACTCCAGCGAGCCGTGCGTGCCGAGGTGGACGACGGCGTCGGCGTCGAACTCGTTCCGGAGCCACCCGTAGAAGGCGACGTAGTCGTGCGGGGGCCAGAGGTCGGAGTCGTGGTACACCTTCTCCGGGTCCATCCCGAACCCGCGCGGGGGTTGGACCGTGACGAGGACGTTGCCGAACTCGACGCCGGGGATCGCGAAGGGCCGATCGGGCGACTCGCCCCACTCGTCGAGGACGCCGTCGCGGAACCGGTCGCTCGCCGCGTCGAACCACTCAGCGTACTGTGCGGGCGACACGGTGTCGACGCTGCGGTCGCGCACGTCTCCCGGCGCGACCCATCGGTCGTCGAGCGTGAGCTGGCTCGTGAGCGCGTTGATGAGTTCCTCCTCGTCGGCGATCGGGGTGTCTCCCCTCTCGTCCGTGCCTTTCGACCCGAGGTCGTAGCCGCGACCGTTCAGCTCCTCTAGCAGGTTGACGGTCGATTCGGGTGAATCGAGTCCGAACGCAGTCCCGATCCCGTCGTCGCTCGGCGGGTAGTTGTGTAGCACGACCGCGACCTTCTTGTCCCTATTCGGCGTGTGCCGGAGCTTCGCCCAGTTGACCGCAAGCCGCGCAGCGTGGTCGACGCGATCTTCGATCGGGAAGTGCTGTTTGGGTGCGGAGCCGATGCCTGCGGCATCGTCAGTGCGCTCTTTCCCCGAGATCGGGTGTGTGATGACGTTCCCATCAAATTCGGGGAGCGCGACCGAGAGCGCGAGCTCGAAGCCCATCACGCCGGTATCGCTCGACTCGTACCGGGAGCGCGAGCGCATTGTGGTTACGGTTTGGATCACGGGGACACCGAGGTTGTCAAGGAACACGCTCTCCGCGTCGGCACCCTCGTCAGCGGCGTCGCGCCCGCGTTCGCTCATCGACAGTGAGAACATGAACGATGAGAGCACAGCGTCGATGACCGGGTCGTCTCCATCGTCGGTGAAATAGTGCTCGGCGGTCCACTTCGCGTCCTCTTGATTTGGCTCGTCGCTAACGGGATTACAGAACACGGGCAACACGTTCGCGCCGAGCGCTTCCAATCGGCGGAGCTGCGCGTCGACGTATCGGACGTTCTCGTGCGTCCAGTGCGACTCGTAGAACCAGACGCCGACCGTCGGCGCGTCCGAGTCAAATGTCGCGATCAGTTCATCGTAGTCTACACCGGGGTAATCAGGGTGGTATACGCCCTCTGTCGGAAGTTCTATCGGGCCGTCGATCCCTCCCTCGACCGTTTCGTCGCCGTACTCCCGAGCGAGGAACCGCATCCCGTTCGCGATGTTAACTGTCCCACCGTAGTCGAGGTACTCGGAGAGCGTCGCCCGGTCGGGCGAGGCGACCGTGGTGTCCTGCAGCGCGAAGGCGTCGCCCGTCGCTTTCACCACGAGCGGCACCCCGGCGTCTCGGAGCTCATCGACCGCGAACTCGTATGCCGGCATGCTGTCTTGCCCGCCGTGGAGCCAGAGGACGACCGCGGTCGCGTCTCTGAGCTCGTCCACGAACGACGCCACGTCGCGTTGCTCGTCGAGGTCGCTGTCGGACCGAACGACGAGATCGATTCCCGTGAGCTGCTCCGCCGCCGTCTGGACCGCTCCCAGCTCGTTCTCCGTCGCCGTGTAGAGGCCGATTTTTGTCACAAGTTATTAAACCTCCTCTGTAATAACACAAGTATGGTTGATTTGGGGACAAACAAAAAAGTTTCCACCCCCCTGCCGGCGGTCGTCGGCCAAGCGGATCTCAAACGGGTTCTTCTCGCGTTAGCGGTCGAACCAGGTCTCAGCGGTGCCCTCCTCAGGGGGGAAAAGGGGACTGCCAAATCGACGTCCGTCAGGGCGCTCGCAGACCTATTACCCGAACAGACAGTCGTCGCCGATTGCCCGTACGGTTGTCCACCGACAAACGCAACCGGTACCACGGACGACTATTCCGGCAGCGACCAGTGTGCCTCGTGCCGCGATCGCGAGGATCCGCCGGTGGAAACGAGACCGGCTCCGCTCGTGACGCTCCCGCTCGGTGCGACCCGCGACCGAGTGGTCGGGACGCTCTCCGTCTCCGACGCGCTCGACGGCGACGCCGAGTTCGACCCGGGACTACTTGCCCGCGCCAACCGCGGCGTCCTCTACGTCGACGAGGTCAACCTGCTTCCGGACCATCTGATCGACGTGCTGCTGGACGCTGCCGCGATGGGAACGAACCACGTGGAGCGCGACGGTGTCAGCGTCGCCCACCCCGCCGAGTTCACGCTGATCGGGACTATGAATCCGGAGGAGGGTGAGCTTCGACCCCAGCTGCGCGACCGTTTCGACCTCTGCGTCAACGTCACGGGAAGCGACGAGATCGACGAGCGCGTCGAGATTCTGGACCGAGTCGTCGACGACGACGGCGGCCAAGACCTCCGCGCGGAGTTCGAAGCGGAGACGGCGGCCCTCCGAGAGCGCGTTCACAACGCCCGCGACCGCCGACCCGCGATTCCCGAGGAGTTCAAGCGCGACATCGCCGAGCTCTGCCGGGACGCGGACGTCGACGGCCACCGCGCCGATTTCGCCATCGCTCGGGCCGCCCGGGCGTTCGCCGCGCTCGACGGACGACCGAAGGTCATCGAGTCGGACGTGGCTGACGCCGCCGAGTACGGCTTGAGTCATCGATTACAGAGCCGTCCGTTCGAGGAGCCGGTCGACCCGGAAGAGGTGGTGGACGATCACTTCGGCGACGACACTGCCGAGGGCGACCGCGATCCGGAGGCCGACACCGACCCGCTTGGGGACGGTGACGGGACGGATACCGAGGATCCCGATCCGGACGGGAGCGACCCGGATCAAGGGTCCGGTGCCGACGGAGAGTCGGTCGGTGGGGAGAGTCGCTCAGACACGAACGGAGGAGGAAACTCCGACGACCGTGGTACCGACGGACCCGACCGCGATCGGTCCGGCGCTCCCGATGGCTCCAGATCGGAAGACGCCGACGACACCGAACGACCGCCGAGCAACGCGGCGGCTGCGGACCGCGGCGACGGAGCGGACGAGGAGGCGCCTGATTCCGACGGTGACGACGAGGCCGCACCGATCCCTCCAGGACGCGCTCGCGCGGGAGTAGCCGACGCAGCGGCACCGGAGGTCCCGTCACCCACGAGTCGCAGTGACGCGACGGGTGAGGGTGACGGCCGACACGCGGCGGCGCCGTCTCCCGAGGGTCGCGGGCCGACAGTGCGAACGGAACGCGCAGAGGAGACGGAGTCAGTTGACCCGGTATCAACCGTGCGGGCGGCCGCGCAGAACGGCCGATCGCGACCGGCCGATACCGACCTCCGACGGGCGGTTCGAGCGGACGACGCCGACACCCTCACGGTGTTCGTCACTGACGCCAGCGCGTCGATGGCCCCCGCGATGCGCGCGGCCAAGGGCGTGGCCTTAGAACTGTTACGAGACGCGTACACCGAGCGGGACGAGGTGGCGTTAGTCTCGTTCGGCGGCGACGGAGCCGAGGTACTCCTCCCGCCGACGACGAGCGTAACGCTGGCCGCGCGTCAACTGAAAGAGCTCCCGACGGCGGATCGGACGCCGCTTCCGGACGGACTGAATAAAGCCGCGACGCTTATCGAACGGAAAGGGTCGGCCGCGGCGACGGTCGTGCTCGTTTCTGACGGTCGCGCGAACGTCGCGAAGGGCAGTCCAACGGCTGCGACCCGTCAGGCGGCCGAACGGGTCGCGGAAACGGACGCGTCCGTTCTCGTCGTCGACGCGGGCGAGTCGAGGGCCGGCGTCCTCGACATCGTGTGCGAGACGACAGACGCGAGGCGGACCCCGCTCGCCGCGCTCTCAGCGGACGCGGTGCTTGGAGACGAGTAAGGTTTCTGTGGAGCGTAAGTTTTACAATCTGACTTTACTTTTTCCAAGTTGGATTTATGTCGACAAACACCGACACCGTCGCCGACCGGTTCGCAACGGCCGGGGCACAGATCGATCCGGTAACCGCGCTTACCGCTCTGGCGCTCGTCGCAGCGCTGGGCTTTACGCTCGCATTCTTACAGGAACCACTCGTCCACGAGGCGTTACACGACTTCAGACACGGGGCCGGGATCGTCTGCCACTAATGATCGATCGGCTTCGATCGGGCGTTACAGCCGGAGCCCTCGTCGGCCTGGCATACGGGCTGTTCACGTGGCTGGTCGTCTCGCCGGTCGTCCGCCACTTGGAGCACCTCGCGTCTCACGGCGGCGACCACGGACACAAGGTGGCACCCGCCGTTGGTGAAACCACCACAGCGGTTATCAGCGCCGGGGGCGGCGTCCTGTGGGGAATCCTGCTGGGTGCCGCGTTCGGCGTCGCGTACCATCTATTTGAACCGGGACTTCCCGGCGGAACACTGAAGCCGTACGTCCTCGCGGGAGCCGGATTCCTGACGGTCTCCGTCGCCCCCTGGACGGTGCTTCCGCCGGCCACGCCGGGCATGGAACCGCTGTACGGATCGTCGCTTCGCGTTCCGCTCTACCTCGGTCTGATCGTTGTTGGCGGTCTCGTCGCGGCGACAAGCATCCTCGGGTACGTCCGCACGGCCCGCACACGTGGTCGTAGTAGCGGCGTCTTCGTCGCGTTACTTCCGCTGGTAGCGCTCGGCCTTCTCTCGGTCGTCGCTCCGCCGACGCTGACCAGCGGCGGCGCTCCTACCGGGCTATCGGCCGCGTTCCGATGGCTCGTCGGCCTCTCGCAGGCCGGCCTGTGGGCGCTAATCGCCGTCGTCTTCCGCCGTTTCGACCGACGCGTCGATCGCCGTGGCACGAACGCGCCGATGGCGACAGCGAGGGGAGGCGACTGATGGAACGACGAACGGAGCAGATGCGCGAGCGCGGGGTGAGCGCGACCGTCCTCGTCTGTACCAACGACCGGACGGAACACGCCGCCTGCGCCGCCGTCGATGGCAACGGGGTCGCCGACGCTATCCGAAACTGGCTCCGCGAACGCGACCGCTACTGGTCGGAGGTCGCCGTCGCGGAGACCTCCTGTCTCGGGATGTGTAGCGAGGACGGCGTCGCTGTCGTCGTCCAACCGCACGACGAGTGGTTCGCAGAAGTAGCGGTAGACGACGTGCCGAGCCTCATGGCAGGAATGTTCGAGGCTACTGGAGACGATCCCACCGCGACGGAACCTACGACGACCGGTTGAATAGCCCGAGGGGCTAGAACGCGTCCGAATCGAGCACTCGGTGGGGGACGTTCTGATCTCGGAGCTTAGAGGTGTGGCGCGGGATCTCGTCGGTCACCGCCACCAGAAGCACGTCGAGGCCGAGCATCCCCGCCTCGGTGACGCCCTCTGCGGTTCCGAACCGAATGTCCGGAGCGACGTCGCTCTGAGAGACGAGCGCGTACGCCTCCGTTCCGGCGACCGCGACGAGTCCCTCCTCCGGGACGCGCGTCGAGACGACGTCCGAATTCGGCCGGTCAGCGTCGGTGACGGTCGGGACAGGCAGCACCGAGACGGTTCCCGCGTCGTAGTCGACGACGCCCTCGAAGTCGGCGACGCCGACGGCCTCGCCTTTTTTGCCGCTCGTGACGGTGACTGCGGTCGCGGTCCCGCCGGCGGGGTTGGCGTGTAAGATGCCGTCGCGCATCACGATTCCGACCTCGATCCCTTCGTCCACGTCGTCTAATGCGATCGCGGCATCGACTTCGACGCTCCCGAGCACATCGGAATTTACCCGTTCGAGATACGTCTCCAGATCGTCCGTCCGAGAGATGAGCCAGTCGACGCCCTCCTTCGTCACCTCGTACCGACCGCGACCCCTCTTTTCGACGTACCCCGACTCGACGAGGTCGCGGACGTAGTCGCTGACCGCCTGAGAGGTCACACCGATCGTGTCCGCGATCTCGTTCTGGCTCACGGCCGGCTGGCGGGCCGCGATCTCAACGAGTATCTGATACCGGGTCGCGCTCCGTTTGTTTTCGAGGACGTCTGGTGAGTTCTCGCCGTCGGCGTCGGCCATTACCGGACATTTTCCTGCCACAAACAAAGTCTTGTTGTCTGTTTCACAGCGCATTTGCTCTGATCGAGCCGCTCGAGGGTGCCTTTGTAAAGCCAACTTTAGTAAAAACAACCAAAATTGTTTTGTGGTGTTGTTCACTTGTGTAGCGTGAATGCAGGCGACAAACCTTCCGAACGACGCGAAAGCGGGACCGACCAAGCCGGAGGTCCGGGCGGTGTTGGCGCGGAAGCTCGCGCTCGGTCGCGACGACCACTTCGTCGAGGTCGGCTCCTGTACCGGCGCTGTAACGATCGAAGCCGCCCGCCGAGCGGGGCGGGTAACGGCGCTCGAACGGAAATCGGAACGGGTTGAAGCGACCCGAGCGAACCTCGACGCCAACGAGTACGGCGCCGACGTGCGGCTCGTGAACGCCGAGGCGCCGGAGAGACTTCCCGACGACGGTGACGTGGTTTTCCTCGGGGGATCACGAAACTACGAGCGAGTTCTCGACGACGCCGTCGCCGCCGGCTACGACCGGATCGTGATGAACGTGTCTCGGCTCGAAGTCGCAGGTGAAGCGGCCCGAGCCTTCCGCGACCGCGACCTCCTCGATGAAGTGTTGTGCCTCCAGATGGCGACCGGCTACGATCTGGCAGGCGCGACGAGTTTCGACGCCGACAACCCTGTGTACATGCTCGTCGGCGAGCCGGGGTCCAGCGAAGAGCCAGGACCTAGTGAAAAGCCGGGTGATAGCGAATGACTCGGAGGGTCCGTGCCGGAGGCGTCGCATGACTCTGTACGGCGTGGGGCTCGGCCCCGGCGATCCCGACCTGATCTCCGTTCGCGGACGGGAGATCCTCGACGGGGTCGACGTGGTGTATTCTCCGGGTCGACTCTCGCGGGCGGTCGCGACCGAGCACGTCCCGGAGAGCCGGATCGGGGACCTCGATTTCCCGATGACGAGCGACGAAGAGCGGCTGCGCGAGGCGTGGAAGGAGGCCGCGGCCGAAATCGCCCCAGAAGCGCGCGCCGGCGACGCCGCGTTCGTCACGCTCGGCGACCCGAACGTGTATTCGACGTTCGGGCACCTCAGACGGACNCTCGACGCATTCCATCCCGACATCGACGTGGAGGTCGTGCCCGGGATCAGCGCGATGACGGCGTTCGCGACGGCACTCAACGTCGAGGTCGAAGCCGGCGCCGGACTCGCGCTCCGCGAGGCCGCCGGCGGACACGCGCCGACCGGGCCCGACAGGATGATCCTTTTCAAAGTGACCAACGCCCCTGAGACGGCTCGCAAGCTCGATCGGGCGGGCTACGACGTGCGGTTCGGACGGCGGCTGTTCATGGACGCGGGCGAAACGGTCATCACCGACGACGCCGAGGCGGTGGCGGACCGCGACTACTACACGCTCGCGTACGCCAAACGCCGTGGGCTGGAAACGTCGCGGGCGACCGACGAGTTCGCGGCCGACGCGGACACGAACGGTCGCGTCTCCGCGACCACCGACGTGGAGGTCGGCGATGACTGACGGTCCGGTCGATTCGCAGGCGGCCATAGACGGCGTCGGCGACCGGACGGCGGGCGAACTCGATCCCCGGGTCCACGAGTACACCCCCGGCGAAGATCAAGAGGGGATTCCGTTCATCGGTGCCGGCCCAGGCGACCCCGGGCTCCTCACCGTGCGCGGCAAGGAGCTCGTCGACGAGGCTGACCTCGTCGTCCACGCCGGGTCGTTAGTCTCCAGCGCGCTCTTGGAGGAACACTGCGCCGACGCGGAGTTGGTGAACTCCGTAGGCAAAGACCTCGAAGAGCTCATTCCGCTGATGCGGGACGCCCACGAGAGCGGTCGTACCGTCGTTAGACTCCACAGCGGCGATCCAGCGGTGTACGGCGCCGCAATCGAGCAGATCGACGCGCTGGAAAGCGAGGGCGTCCCGGCGTATATCGTCCCCGGCGTCACCTCGTCGTTCGCGGCGGCGGCGACGCTGCGCACCCAACTCACGCTGAACGGCGTCGCGAACCACGTTGCGTTCACGCGTCCACGAGGGAAGACACTTGACGCCGAGGACGACCACGTCGCCGAATTCGTCGAGATGGGCGACGTGACGACTTGTATCTACCTCGGTACCCACGCAGTGAGTGATACGATGGACCGCCTGCTCGATCGCGACGGCGTCGACCCGGACACGCCGGTCGCGGTCGTCTATCACGCCTCGTGGGACGATGAGGACGTGATCACCGGATCGATCGCCGACATCGGCGAGAAGGTGGAGGCGGCGGGCTACCGCGCGTCCGCGATGGTCCTCATCGGCGAGGCTGCGACGGGTGAGGGGTACGAGCGGTCGTTCCTCTACGGCGATTGGGCGAACGGCGGAGCAGCCGACGCGGGGAGCGACGGATCGAATAGCGCCGGAGGCGCCGCGGAGACGACCGAAACAGAGGCAGACGACTAATGAGCACCGACAGCGACGACGGAACGAACGCGAGTAGCACCGACGCGACCGACGACTCCGGCGGCGGGCACTGTTCGACGGCGGATTCGGACGGCGAAGTGGCAGAAGAGATCGCGGTCATCAGCTTTGAGCGGAAGCTCGATACCGCCGAGGAAATCGTCGAGGAGATCGGCGACCGCTACGAGTCGATCGACGTGATCGAGTACCACGGCGACGTGTTCGCCGAGCATTGGGGCGAGTACGACTGCTTCGTCGGACTGATGGCCTCCGGGATCGCCATGCGGAAGACCGCGCCGTTGCTCGACGACAAGTGGGACGACCCCGCGATCGTCGTGATCGACGAGGAGCTTACTTGGGCGATCCCGATCACCGGCGGTCACCACGGCGCCAATCAAGTGGCAGATGACCTCGCGACGCTCGGCGCTGTGCCGGCGATGACCACCGCCTCAGAAGCAGCGGACAAACAGGGCGTCGAGAAGCAAGCGAAGGCGCTGTCCGCACACGTCGTCAACGGTGACTCCACGGTCGCGACGAACCTAGCCGTCCTCGACGACGAACTCGGCCCGGTCGGACGGCTCGACGGGCCGCGGGCAGTGCTGGTCGACGACGACGTGACGGTCCTCAAACGCAACCTCGACGATGGGGTCGTCCTCGGTACGGGCTCGGTTTCCGGTGCGGATAAAGGCCGATTCCTCGATGCCTGGGACCGAGCGCTCTCCGAGGTCGATCGCGACTGGGCCGATGTCGAGTTCGTCGCCACTGGGACGCGAAAGGCCGATGAGGAAGGCCTTCTCGCCGCGGCCGCGACGCGTGACGTCGGAGTCGTCGCGTTCGACAAGGAGACCCTGCTCGAATTCGAGGGACCGACGCCGTCGAAGGCGAAAGAGCTCATCGGCTGGCCGGGCGTCGCCGAGGCGAGCGCCATCGCCGGCGGCGCCGACCACGAACTCGTTACGGAGAAGACCAGCTACGAGAACGAAGTGACCGTGGCGGTGGGGCGATGACCGGTAACGGCTCGTCTCCCGGCGGCGCGGACGAGGCGCCGGACGGCATGGGAACGCTGTACGTCGTCGGTATCGGTCCGGGACTCCCGCACGCGATGACCCAGCGGGCCCGCGACGTGATACGCCACGCCGACTGCGTCATCGCCTCGAACCTCTACCAAGAATTCCTCCGGCGGGACGGCACCATTCCGCCCGAGTCGCGGACGGAGGATGCCGCCGCCACGGACGGCGGTGCCGCGGTCGGCTCGGTCGACGACAGTACCGACCACGCCGGCTGGACGGTCGGAAACGTCGGCACCCATCCCGACGGCGAGACCGTCGAGATCGTTCGGTCCTCGATGGGCCAGCAGATCGAACTCGCCCGGGAGGCGTTCGAGCGCGTCCGAGACGGACAAGACGTGGCGCACGTCTCCGGGGGCGATCCCAACGTGTACGGGAAGTCTGATCTCGTTTATTTGATGGCCGACGAGGACGACGCCGACGACGTCCCAATCGAGATCGTGCCCGGCGTGACGGCCGCGCTCGGCGGTGCCGCGATGGTCGGCGCGCCGCTCTCGAACGACTTCTGTACGATCTCGCTGTCGGACAAGTGGCGCGGTTGGGAGGAAATCGCAGAGAAGCTTCGCGCTGCGGCGGTGTCGGACTTTTCGATCGTCCTCTACAACTGCTGGCGTGACTACGAGCGCGCGATCGAGGTGCTCCGGGAACACCGCACCGACGACGCCCTGGTCGCGATCGTCAACGACGCCGGGCGCGGCGAGGCCGGCCGTAACTTGGACGACGAGACGTACACGCTGACGACACTGGGCGAGGCGACCGACCACGACGACGAGGTCGGCGGCATGGGCACATCCCTGATCGTCGGCACCCACGAGACGGAAATCTGGGAGAACGACTACGACCAGTTCCTCGTCACCCCGCGTGGCGGGCGAGATGTCGACGACTTCTGACAATGAGTGACACCACCTGCGGACCGACGGACGAATCGAGCTCGAACTGCGGCGGCAGCGATCCCGAGACGGCGATCGACGGTGGCCGTGCAGCGAACGACGCGGCCACCGACGGGGGAGCGGCGACGGAAAACACTAGCGCGTCGTCGCCGTCGTGCGGCGCGAGCGACTCCAACGGCACCTCCTCGTGTGGTAGTACGAAATCTTCGGCGACGGACGAGAAGATCGGATCGACCGCTGACGACTTCGACGCCAACCCGGGACGGCTGTTCGCCGTCGGACTCGGCCCCGGGCAGCCGGAGGGAATGACGCAGCGTGCTAAGGCGGCACTACTGGAGGCGGAACACATCGTCGGATACACAACGTATATCGACCTGATTCCGGACGACGTCACCGAGGCCGCCGACGAGCTGTACGACACGCCGATGTGCGGCGAAGTCTCTCGGACCGAAGAAGCGGTCGACCGCGCGCTCGCGGGCAACGACGTCGCAATCGTCGGCTCCGGCGATCCGAACGTGTACGCGCTCGGCGGACTCGCCTTAGAAATCATCGAGTCGAAGGGTGCGACGGCATCGGCGCTCGACTTCGAAGTCGTCCCCGGCGTCCCGGCCGCGCAGTCGTGTGCCGCTCGCGTCGGCGCGCCGCTCGTCAACGACTCGGTGTCGATCTCGCTGTCGGACCACCTCACGCCGATGGCGGACATCGAGTCGCGACTCCACGCGGTCGCGGCAGAGGGGTTCACGATCGCGATATACAACCCGTGGAGCCGGAAGCGACGCGAGAACTTCGAGACGGCCTGCGAGATCCTCTCGGAACACCGGCCGGCCGACACGCCGGTGGGTGTCGTCCACGGCGCCGGGCGCGACGACGAGGCCGTCGAAATCGTCGAACTCGGCGAACTGAAGTCGCTCGGCGAGACCGACCTCATCGACATGACGACCACGCTGCTCGTCGGCAACGAGGAGACGTACGTCTGGGACGGCCGGATGATCACCCCGCGCGGCTACGAGAGCAAATATGACTACTGAGCACGTCGACACCGGGACGACGTACCGCGTTTCCGTCGATCTGAACGCCTGCGACGGCGTCTTCGCCTGCCTCGTCCGCGACGATCGGTTCGTCGAGGCCGACGGGGGGCTCGTAGGCTTCGATCCCGCGGACGCCGTGACCTCGGTCGAACGTACCTCCGACAAGGCTGCCGCGACGTTCTGTGACGAGCGTATCGACGAGGCACAGGCAGCCGCGACGGCCTGTCCGCTGGACGCGATCAGCGTCGAGGAACGCGAGGGCGAGATATGAGCGCCGTCGAGACGACGCCGGACGACATGCTCGCCCGTCACCCGGAGACTGCCTATTTCTGGGGCCACGTCGCCGGCGGCGGACGAGTGACCGATCAGGGGATCGAGATCGAAGTCAGCGATGAGGACGCCGCACGCCGCCTGTCCGCGATCTCTGGTGGCGGAACCGTCGATCATCGGATCGCTGAGCGCGACTTCGCACATGACACGGCAGTCACCCGGCAGGCCGACGAATACACGGTACAGATCATCGACCCGACGCTGGCCGCGAATGCCGCTGCGGCGCTCGGATTGCCGGTGGGATCGGATCCCGGCGGGTATCGGTTCGACGCCCTCCGCGACCACCGTCGAGAGCTGCTTCGCGGGTTGTTGGAGGCGTGCGGCGTCGTCTGCTTCCGCGAGTCGAGCGCCTCGGTCGGCATCTCGTTCGTCCACGACGACGCCCGGCTGTTGGAGCGGATCCGGACATCGCTCGACGTGGCGGGGTTCGACTCCGAAGAACCGCAACCGTCGTCGTCGGGCGGATACTGGTTCGGCGTCGCTGACGGCGACACGGCCGCGTTCGCTGAATGGGTCTACGAGGGCGCAGGCGACAGCGGGCTGTTCGCGACAAGCCGTCGTCAAAAGGCGCTCCGAAGCGTCGAGCGGGCCACAGGCCTCGATGTGGGAAGCCTTATCGAACCGATCGACACGGACGGAGGAGACTCATGAGCCGGACGGCAGACGCCGTCGGAATCGGCGACGAAGAGACAGCACTGCTCGTCGGCCACGGCTCTCGTCGGGACAAGTCGAACGAGGCAGTACGCGAACTCGCGGCCGGTCTCGAGGATCGTCTCGGCGTCTCGACCGACGCTGCGTTCCTCGAACTCGCGGAACCGTCGATCCCCGACGCCATCGGCACGCTTGCGCACAGTTCGTCGCGCATAACGATGGTGCCGCTGTCGCTGTTTGCGGCCAGTCACGTCAAAAACGACCTCCCGCTCGCCATGAAGCGAGCGCGAAGCGAACACCCGGGCGTTACCTTCCATGCGGGCGCGCACCTCGGCATTCATCCCGCGATACTCGACCTCCTCGACGATCGGTCGCGGGACGTGGAGGCACAGTTGGGGGTCGACCGCGACGACGACGACGTCGCCGTCGTGGTCTGTGCTCGCGGCTCCTCAGACCCGGACTCAAACGCCGACGTACACAAGCTCGCCAGATTGCTGTACGAGGGTCGCTCGTTTGATCGGGTGGAAGCCGGGTTCATCGGTGTCACCGAACCGCTCCTCGACGAGGTGCTCCACGACGTCGCAAAGACCCGACCAGATGTAATCGTCGTGCTGCCGTACATGCTCGGCGACGGCGTCCTGACCGGTCGGATCCGCGAGGGGGCAGCTGAGTTCGACGCAGAGTACCCGTACGTCGACGCCGCGGCCGGCGACCCGCTTGGAACGGACACCCGTCTGCTAGACGTTCTTTCGGACCGGTGGCAAGAGGCGCGGACCGGCTCGGTCGACATGTCGTGTGACACGTGTAAGTACAAAGTAGAGCTTGATGGGTACGAGGAAGACGAAGGAGGAGCGCGTGCGATGCTCCGCGCACTAACTCACCAGCAGGCACACGAGGATCGCGACGACGTCGCCGACGAACCGCACGCTCACGACGCGCCTGAGACCCACCTCGCCGTCTGTACGAACCAGACGTGCGCGGCGGACGGTTCGCCCGCCGTTCTGGAAAAACTCCGTCAGGCCGCGCGAGACGCCGACGCAGACGTTCACGTCACGCGATCGTCGTGTTTCGATCAGTGCGGCGACGGCCCGATCGTCGCGCAGTATCCCGACGGCGTATGGTACGGGACCTGCGACGATGAGGACGCCGATCGAATCGTCTCCGCCGTCGAGCGGGACCGAATCGTTAGCGACCTCGTTCACCAGACAATATGACCGACAATCAGACTTCGATCCACGATGAGTTGTGACGAAATCGAAGCCCTGCGGCTCGGGCTTATGAACACCCTCGGAAACTCGGACGACGCGGTTCGACGGCACGCAGAGCAGGAAATCGGTGATAAACTCGACGGAGACACACCGATCGCCGCCCTCTCGGCAGCCGAGTCCCTAACGGAACTCCAACGACATCTTGACGCCGCACTCGTCGACTTAGAGGAAACAGTCGCAGCCCTCGACGCGGACGACCCGGAATACGCGTACACTCGAGGACGCCTCGTGGCCGTCCGGGACGCCGAGCGATCGTTGGCTCGACTCGCCGACTCGGGCGAATCGCTCCTCAACGATCTCGGGGATTCCCATCACACGCTTCACGAGGTTTTCCCCACCGAGGGGTGAACTCGCGGGAGAAACGGATGGGCGCTACAGGATTGTGAGCCTCTGAGAGACGGTCACCTCGCTCCGTTCGGCGCTACGTCTCTCGTGGCTCAAATCCTTTGGCCCAGTTTTGATTAC
>P_A23_Liq_2_FmtDRAFT_1000041_pt1 | contig 28466 bp, 28 predicted proteins | sample PonA232FremontCA_FD_10599 | JGI IMG/M metagenome (IMG submission 10599) | reverse complement strand
GCTCGCGTCGGACGGCCGACGCTCCTACAGCGAGATCGGCGAGCGGGTCGACCTCACTCCCCCCGCCGTGTCGGACCGAGTGAGTCGGCTCCAGGAGGCGGGCGTGATCCGGCAGTTCACCATCGAGGTCGACCACGACACGCTCCGCGAGGGGACACCCGTTCTCGTCCGTGTGGAGTCGGCGGCCGGCGAGACCGAGCGTGTCCGCACGGCGCTGGCGGACGCCGAGGCGACCGAACACCTGTTCACGACCGCCGACGGCGAACTCGTCGCGTTCGCACGCACCACGACTACCGCCGTCCACGAGTGGGTCACCGAGACGGTCGACCCGGAGGCGGTGGTCGACACGACAGTGGATCTGGTCGCTGACACGGAGTGGACCGCCTCGGTCGATCCGGCGGGGTTCGCACTCGACTGTGCCGAGTGTGGCAACACTGTCACCGCCGAGGGAACCAGCACCGTCGTCGGCGACGAACTGGAACACTTCTGTTGTGAGTCCTGCGAGGCCGCCTTCCGGGAACGGTACGCGGAGTTCGAGGCGGCCGCCGAGGAGGCGTAGCCCGCTCACCGGCGGGCCGTGGTCTCACTCCTCGTCGTCGGTGTCCTCTCCGTCGTCACCGAGGACGACACGGTGGGTCATCGTCTCGGGGTCGAGCACCTCGTCGGCCTCGGACTCGTCGAGGTACCCCTTCTCGACGACGACCTCCCGAATCGTCCGGTCCGTCTTCAACGCCGTCTTCGCGACTTCGCTGGCGCGGTCGTAGCCGATCGCGGGGTTGAGCGCCGTCGCCAACGCCATCGACTGCTCGACCCGCTCGGCCGTGTACGATGGGTTCGCCTCAAGCTTCGCGACGAACCGCTCGGCGAAGACGTCGCTCGCGTTCGCCAGCAGCTCGGCCGACTGGAGGTAGTTGTGCGCGATCACCGGCTTGTAGAGGTTCAGCTCCAACTGGCCGCCAGCGGCACCGGCGGAGACGGCGGCGTCGTTGCCGACGACCTGCGTGTGGACCTGGTTGACCGCCTCGGCGACGACCGGGTTCACCTTGCCGGGCATGATCGACGAGCCGGGTTGGTTCTCGGGTTGTTCGAGTTCACCCAGCCCGTTGCGCGGGCCGGAGGCCAACAGCCGGAGGTCGTTGGCGATCTTGTTCAGGCTGCCGGCGACGGTGCGGAGCGCGCCGTGGGCCTCGCCCATCGCGTCGTGGGCGGCCTGCGCCTCGAAGTGGTTGTCCGCCTCGCGAAACTCCGTGTCCGTCTCGCGGCTGACGTACTCCGCGGCACGCTCGGGGAACTCCGGGTGTGTGTTGAGCCCGGTGCCGACCGCGGTGCCGCCGAGCGCGAGTTCTCGGAGTCGCGTGCGGCTGTCTCTCACGCGCTCGATCCCCTTCCGAATCTGGGTGCGGTACCCCGCGAACTCCTGGCCCAGTCGGATCGGCGTGGCGTCCTGGAGGTGCGTCCGACCGGTCTTCACCACGTCGTCGAACGCCGCTGCCTTCTCGTCTAACGCGGCGTGGAGCGTCTCTAGCGCGGGGAGAAGATCCGTCTCGACGGCCTCTACGGCCGCGACGTGCATCGCAGTCGGGATCACGTCGTTGCTCGACTGGCCGTAGTTGACGTGGTCGTTCGGGTGGACGACGCGGTCGCCCACCTCGGCACCGCGGATCTCGGCGGCGCGGTTCGCGATCACCTCGTTGGCGTTCATGTTCGAGGAGGTGCCAGAACCGGTCTGGAACACGTCGACCGGGAACTGGTCGTCGTGGTCGCCCGCGATCACCTCGTCGGCGGCCGCGACGATCGCGTCGGCCGTCTCCTCGTCGAGCAGCTCCAGATCGCGGTTCGCCTGCGCGGCCGCCTTCTTCACTACCCCGAGCGCGCGGACGAACCGCCGCCCGAACCCGATTCCCGAGATCGGAAAGTTCTCCACGGCTCGCTGGGTCTGGGCACCCCAGTAGGCGTCGGCGGGCACCGCCACCTCTCCGAGACTGTCCGACTCCGTCCGGTACGCCTCCTCGTCGCTGGTGTCGTCTGTCACACGCGGCGGTTCGGCTACCGACGCGTAAAGTCCACCGAACTGTGGCGGCCTACGAGTGGCGCGGCTCGGACGAGACGCACAGTGTCCGAGCGGAGCGAGGACACGAGCACTGCAGTCGACTGGAGGGGTGGCTGCGAGACGGATCGACCCAACCGTTCTCGCAGCCGCGAACCGAACTCCGGAGGACCACTTCCACCACGCCCGCGAACCGAAGGTTGAGGCCCACGCGCGCCCCCTCTACGGGTATGGAGGAGACGCTCCCCGGAGTCGACGACGGGCCGGGCGAGCGCGTGATCTGTCACGTCGACATGGACTGTTTCTACGCCTCCTGTGAGCGACTTCGCGAGCCGGACCTCGACGGCGAGCCGGTCGTCGTCGGCATGGGGTACGAGTACGGGGAGACACACGGCGCAGTCGCGACCGCGAGCTACGAGGCCCGCGAGTACGGCGTCGACTCCGCCCAGCCGATCTCCGACGCACTCGAACGGCTCCCACGGGTCGCCGACGCGGACCGCACCGACCCCGAGGCCCCGAACCCGGGGACGGCGGGCCACTACCGCCCTGTCGACATGGCGTTCTACGAGTCGGTCGCCAGCGACGTGAAGGAGGTGTTGCACGGTCTGGCCGACACCGTCCGCGAGGTGAGTATCGACGAGGCGTACCTCGACGCGACGGCGGCGACCAGTTGGCAACGGGTGGGCGACGGTGTGGGTGGCCAAGATGAGGCGGACGGAGCCGACAGCCGGACGCTCGCGGCGGGGTACGGCCGACACGTCAAACAGACGATCCAACGCCGGGTGGGTGTGCCGGCGAGTGTCGGCGTCGGGCCGAACATGGCCGTCGCGAAGGTGGCCTCCGACCACGACAAGCCCGACGGGCTGACGGTCGTCCCGCCGTCGGCCGTCGAGGGGTTCCTCGCGCCCCTCCCGGTCGAGGACATCCACGGGGTCGGCCCGGTTCGTGCCCGGGAGCTCGCCGCGATGGGGATCGAGACCGCTGGCGAACTGGCCGACGCAGACCCCGGCCGGTTGGCGAGTCGGTTCGGTGACCGCGGTCGGGAGCTGTACGACCGCGCTCGCGGGCGGGACGACCGCGCCGTCACCCCCCGTGGCCGGCCAAAGTCGCTCTCTCGGGAGTCGGCGTTCACCGAGTCGACCGACGATGCCGAGGCGAAACGCGAGAAGGTGCGCGCGCTCGCAGCCGACGTGGCCGAGCGTGCTCGTTCTAGAGAGGCCCTCTACCAGACGATCGGGATCAAAGTCGTGCAGCCGCCCTTCGAGGTGAACACCCGCGCCGAGTCGCTGTCGGGCCCGGTCGACGATCCGGAGTTGGTGCGCGAGGTCGCACTCGACCTGTTGACGGAGTTCGACGACGACGCCGTCCGGAAGCTGGGTGTCCGGGTGTCGAAGCTCTCCTTCGACGGCGGTCGGCAGGCGTCGCTCGGCGGCTACAACGCCGGTGACCGCGAGACGGACGACGACGGGGAGTCACCGACGACGACCCTGTCCGACTGGGCCGCACCGCGTCGACGGACGGGGGCGGACGACGACCACCCCGCGACGCTCGCGGAGTGGGCCGACGCCGAGCCGAGCGGAGACCGAACGGACGACGAGACGGACGCGGCCGCCAGACGCGAGACCGGCCCGACACAGCCCTCACTGGAGTCGTTCGACGACGACCAGTGACCGGTCGACCCTGTCGTCAGTCGAAGGTTACGCCGACCGCTAGCTCGTGGTGAGACAGCGACTCCCCGTCCTCGGCGAGCACGAACGCCCCGCGGAACCGCCGCCGACCGAGCAGGTGTGGGAGCCAGATCCGGTTGTCCGGCCACATCTCGTCGTACGGCGGCTGCGAGACGGGGTCCCAGCGCGGGATCGCCTCGGGCGTTTGCTCGGGCTCGCCGTCGATCCCCTCCGCGCGGAAGGCGTGGAAGCGGAACGAGTCGTCGTCTTCCGCGTCGTCTCCGAAGTGGAGTACTCCCTCACCGAGTTTCTCGACACCCGTCGGGGTGACGCGCAGTTCCTCCTGCACCTCGCGGATCGCCGCCTCGCGGACTGTCTCGTCGTCCTCGACTGTCCCGCCCGCACCGACGACGTTGCCCGCACCGACGCCGCGTCGTTTCCGGATCGAGAGCAGTCGTCCGTCGACGACTGGGTGACAGGTGGCGCACTCCTCCACAGTGGGGCGAGCGGCAGCCAGCACCGAACGGTTCGGGTGGGCAGAGAGTCGTCTGGGTGGGCCGTCGCGTGACGTGCGTCAGACACCGGCGCAGGGACTTATGCCCGCGGCCAGCCCACGCTAGAGTGATGAGTGAACAGACCGAGACGATCACCGTCGCGGACGTGAGTGCCGGCCCGGGCGGGGCGTCGAATCTCGAACCGGGGACGCCGATTTCGTTGCCGGTCGTCGAGATTCTCACCGGACGAGGGTTCGTCACCGGCAAGTCGGGGTCCGGGAAGAGCAACACCGCCTCGGTCGTGATCGAGAACCTGTTGGACAACAACTTCCCCGTGTTGATCGTCGACAGCGACGGGGAGTACTACGGGCTCAAAGAGGAGTACGAGATTCTCCACGCGGGTGCCGACGAGGAGTGCGACATCCAGATCAGCGACGAACACGCCGAGAAGCTCGCCGGGCTCGCCTTGGAACAGAACGTCCCGATCATCCTCGACGTGTCCGGCTTCTTGGACGAGGACGTGGCGAACAAACTCGTCCGGGAGACGGCCCGCCAGTTGTTCGCGAAAGAGAAGAAGCTGAAGAAGCCGTTCCTCATGCTCGTCGAGGAGTGTCACGAGTACATCCCCGAGGGCGCGGGGTTGGACGACACCGGGCGGACGCTGATCAAGATCGGGAAACGCGGCCGGAAACACGGACTGGGGATCGTCGGGATCAGCCAACGCCCCGCAGACGTCAAGAAGGACTTCATCACGCAGTGTGACTGGCTCTGTTGGCACCGGCTCACCTGGGACAACGACACGAAGGTCGTCAAGCGCATCCTCGGGAGCGAGTACGGCGCGGCCATCGAGGAGGTGGACGACGGCGAGGCGTTCCTGATGACCGACTGGGCGGAGTCGATCCGACGGGTCCAGTTCCACCGCAAACAGACGTTCGACGCCGGCGCGACACCGGGGTTGGAGGACTTCGAACGTCCGGACCTCAAGGACGTCTCGGGTGATCTCGTCTCGGAGCTCCAGGAGATCACGGACGAACGACAACGCCACGAGTCGGAGTTGGCGGACCTCCGCCAGGAGCTCGACGAGAAACGCCAACAGATCCGACGGCTGGAACAGGAACTGGAGGACGCCCGCGACATGTCCGAGATGGCAGACCAGTTCGCGCAGGCGATGCTCCAACGCTCCGGGGCCTCCTACCGCGGCGGCGACGGCACCAACCCCGCGAAGGCCCGGTTGGATCAGTTCGCGGACGCGACGGACGAGACAGACACGGAGTCGGACGATCCGGCGGTGGATGTGACTCCGACGACAGCCGGGGAGTCCGACGCCGCCACGACTGCCGCGGCCGCCGACGCGTCCGACGCCGCCGACGAGACGGCAGTCGCGGCCGCCCCCGATTCGGACGGTGAGGACCCGCCCTCGGGGTCGGGCGGGACGGTCGTGACCCGCGACACGGGTCCGGCGGCGACGGCAGGGTCCGAGCCGACTGCGACGGCACGTGGTGGACCGACGGCGGCAGGACTCGGCTCGACGCCACGCTCGCCGAGTGCGGCGTCGCTCCCGACGGTCGGCGACGACGACCTCGCGATCGCGGCACGCCAGTCGGGGTTCGAGTCGTCGTCGGAGCTGTTGTCGTTCGCGTCCGGCACGGAACTCCGGAGCCGGGAGGCGGTCGTCACGGGGTTCGTCGACGCGTTGGAGTCGTTCGACGAGGTGACAGTGGCGATGTTGGCTCACTACCGGGAGACACACCGCGCGACCCCGGTCGAGGCGCACGTCGCCGCCGGCGGCTCCGGTGACCGGGAGTTCGCGTACGCTCGCAACCGCACGCTGCGACGGGCGGGCGTGATCGAACACGCTGCCTGTGGGCGCTACCGGTACCGCCTCGCGGAACTGCTCCGACGGGTGTACGGCGACGCGGCAGACGAACAGGAACTCGCCGAGACGCTGTCGGTGATCGAAGGAAAGACCGGGCTGGCGAGCGAAGCGAGCGACGAGTGACGTTCAAACTCCCTCGCGCCGACGCGGCCGCCGGCACGGACGCCTGGCGACTCCCGCAACACGCCCGGCTCATCGTCTACGAGGCGCGCGACGGCGGCGAACTCCTGACGATCTACGACTGCGGTGCCGCCCAGAAACCCCCCTCGGCGCAGGTGGTCGGCAACCTCGGGCGGGTGCGTGCGGACCACGAACTCGAACGGTCGCCGACGGGCTACGTGGTGAACCTCCGGGAGTCGGCGCGGCTCGTCCGGCAGGAACGCGACCCGGACCACTTCGTCGTGGAACGGGTGGAGTGAGGCGGACGAGTCAACTTTATCTGTGATCCGGCGGCAACGTAGGGTAGATGGGTCACGTTGAGCGAGTCGAGATTTCCGGGTTCAAGTGTCTCTCTGCGGTCGATTTCGAGTGTGGTCAGTTCAACGTGCTGACTGGGCCGAACGGGACTGGGAAGACATCGATTCTGGAGGCGATTCAGTTGGCGCACGACCCGACGGCGTTGAAAACGTACTACCCAGCTGTTGGGCGGTTGATCGAGATTGGAGCGTCTACCGCGAGTGTGAAGACAGAGCGTTCAGACGATACAATCAGGTTCTCGATAGAGTGTGTTGACCCGGACACGGCATTTCCACTCGTCTCGAAGGCCGCTGTGAGTGGTGGCGTCGTGTACAGAGAGACAGAGAAACAGACAACATTTCAACAAGACTTCGAAGAACGTATCAGAGCGGTTGCCGACTTCGAACAGCATCTCAGGGACTCGGGCGTCGATCCGAGTGATACTGTCGTCGAAGTTGAGTGGTGTGATTTCGTCGGAGAATTTGTTTCAGAAAGCGATAGAGTTAGAAAAGAACTTCAAGAGTTCACTGACCAGACTGGCTCTCTTGACGATCAAGAGGCTCTCGTCATGAGTCACCCCTCTGGTGAGAACGGATTCGTAGGTGAAGCCCCGGACTCCGTGCCGATACGTCTGATAGACCCGACAGGTCTGCGCGGGACACCGCAAGACTCCGACTCCGAACTCCGCCGCGTCCGCGTCCGCGAGTTCCTCCGGGACCACAACATCCTCCCGAATCTCGAGTCATTCAGCTTCGACGAACTCGTGTTCGACGAGGACGGCGAACAGTACGCGATTCCGTACGACTTCCTCGGCGAGGGGACAAAGACAATCGCATCGCTCGTCTGGCAACTCCTCTCGGAAGAAGAGATCCCGGACGTGATTCTCCTCGAAGAGCCGGAGAACCACCTCCACCCGGGCTACGTGAAGGAACTCGTGGAGTTCCTGATCGAGTTCGCACGTGACGAAGACGTGCAGTTGTTCGTCACCACCCACAACGTCGACTTCCTGCGAGAGTTCTTCAACGACGCGACGGTCGGCGACTACGAGGCGTGGCTGGGCGAGGAGTTTCGACTGATCCAGACGACGGAGTTGTCGCCGAAACAGTTCGACTACGAACGGGCCAGAGAACACGTCGAAGAGCTACAGCTAGACCTCCGTGGCCTATGAGCGGACACGTCGCATTTGGCGAGGGTCGAAACGACGCCTATTTTATGCAAAAGGTCTTCGAGAGGTGCAACGTCGATCCAGCGATCACGAAGTACATCGCCGAAGACGAGGCCAGACAGACGATCACAGTCGGCCAACAAGAACAGGCACTGCGTGACTTCAGGCGCGACGATCGTGACTACTTCGTCAAATCGGAAGGTGGGTACGCCGGGTTGTACGACGTGTTCGCCTACTCCGTCGAGAAGGTCGTAACCGGACAGTTCGAGGCGACACTCGTGTTGGATCTCGACCGGGAGCCGTTCGACGAGACCGTCGCGGACATTCAGGCGAGTCTCGACGAACAGTTCGGCGGCTCGATGGAGTGGGAGGGTCGGACGTGTCACAAAGAGGTCGACGACCTCTGGCTCGGTGAGGCGACCGTCGCAGACGTCAACACCGGAGACAGCGCCGCGTTCTCGCTGGTCGCATTCGAGAACGATGTGGAGGCAGCCGTCGGCTGTTCTTCCGAGGACGAGCCGAGCGAGCGGTTCGACTGTATCCACGAGTACGTCCAGCGTTCCGACGTGGCACGCGCACTCGTTTCGCTGTACAGGTGACCGGTCAGAAGGTTCATACGGGTCGCCCGACTCCCTCGTGTATGAGCGGACGCACCGCCGCGACGGGGTCCCCCCGGGTGGTCGGAGCGTGAGTGAGACCGACGAGGAGGACTGGTTCGAGAAGGCGTTACAGAACGACGAGGAGGTAGACGACGACACGACGACCGACGGCGACACCGAGACCGACGAGATCGAGCGCATCGACGACGAGACGGGGGCGACCGTCGACGACGAGACGGGAGCGACCGTCGACGACGAGACGAGCACACCGACACCCGACGACTCCGGGGCGGCCGACACGGCCGATCTGTTCGGCGGCGATCAGCCCGACGGTTCGTTCGACGGTGTCGACGCCGACCCGGGGAACGGCTCGTTCGACGACATCGACGCCGGGTCGTTCGGTGGAGGCGACGAGACGATCGGCGGTGACGACTCACTCGACGGGCAGTCCGACGACGGCGGTGACGACCCCTTCGGCGGCGTACAACCGGGTGACGACACCGGGTCGGTCGACGGACAGCCAGACACCGACGGCTCCGGTGGGGACTCCTTCACTGAGGGTGACGATCCGTTCGGCGGGGTCCAGTCGGGCGACGCGTCGGGGGCGACTGGTGACGCCGAGAGCGACCCGTTCGGCGGGAGTCGATCCGACGACTCGGGGACGGCCGGAGTGGGCGGCAGTGACGACCCGTTCGGCGGTGCCCGTTCCGGCCCGGGTGGTGGTGACACTCCGTTCGGCGAGGGCTTCGACGAGGCGATGGGTGGCGGGATGGGTGGCGGCGAGGGGACGGAGTTCGACGAGGCGGAGTTCGAGTCGGAGATCGACCGGATCGACGTCGGGATCGAGGGGCTAGACGACATGATCCTCGGCGGCGTGCCGATCCGGTCGCTGATGACCGTCATCGGGAGCGCCGGGACCGGGAAGACGACGTTCGGGCTCCAGTTTCTCCACCAGACGATGGAGTCGGGCGGCAGCGGCGTCTACATCACCTTAGAGGAGACGGAGGAGGCGATCGTCTCGACGGCCGAGGAGAAGGGGTGGCCGTTCGAGCAGTACGTCGCGGACGACCAACTGATCGTGGTGGCGATGGACCCCATCGAGATGGCAAACAGTCTCGACTCGATCCGCGGGGACATCTCCCGGCTGGTCAACGAGTTCGGCGCGGACCGACTCGTGTTGGACTCCGTCTCGTTGTTGGAGATGATGTACGACCACCCCGCCAAGCGCCGTTCGGAGGTGTTCGACTTCGCCCGCTCGCTCAAGCGGGCGGGGGTGACGACGATGCTCACCTCGGAGGCGAACGCCGACAACTCCTACCAGTCTCGCCACGGCCTGGTGGAGTACCTCGTCGACGCGGTGTTCGTTCTCCAGTACGTCCGTCCGAACGACTTCCAGGAGACTCGGCTGGCCGTGGAGATCCAGAAGATCCGCGACGCCAACCACTCCCGTGAGACGAAGCCGTACGACATCACCGACGAGGGAATCTCGGTCTACCGGCAGGCGAACATCTTCTGAGCCGCGCGCTCGCTGCGACGCCACCGACCGACGCGGAGACCACTCACTCCCCGTGTCGGGTCACACACACCGGCAACCCGGTCAACTCGACGGGCTCGGAGTTGTCCGGGCTGTACACCACCATCTGCCCGGTCTCCATGTACGGCACCTTCGCGGCCAGCGCCGGCGGGATGTTCACGCTGTCGATGGCGTCCTCGTCGCCGAGGTTGAGCACGAGTCGCGTGTTGACCTGTTTGAACACGGGGTCGGCCACGTCCTGTGGGTCCTGCGTGATCAGGAACAGGCCGAGTCGTTCCTTCCGGCCCTGTTTGGCCGCCTCGGTGAACGTGTCGATCACCTTCCGCGCCTGGACCGTGTCGCCGTCCGCGAGAAAGTTGTGTGCCTCGTCCATCCCGAGCACGAGCGGTGTCTCCGCGATCCGGGTCGAGTTGGGTGCGTTCGACAGTTTGTCGTCGACGAGCATCGTCGCGACCGCGAGCACGAACATCTCCTTGGCCCGCGAGGTGGAGAGGTGGTAGGTCGGAACGACCGTCACCCCACCCGGGCGAACGAGCGTCGTGTCGAGCTCCGTGACCGGGCGGGCGTCCTGATCGAAGATCCCCCGAGGGATCGACCGGACCCGCCGGGCGACGGCGTCGAACGTCGCCTCGTGGACCCGCCCGCGCTCGTCGAGTTCCTCGCGCAGGGCGGGGTCGTCTAGGTACGACAGAAACTGGTCGTAGGTGCCCGGGTCGTAGTTCCGGAAGAATCGGTTCAACAGGTGGTTCAACGCGCCGTACTGGTTGTCGTTCAGCGACGCGCCGGCGATCAGCCACGGCATGTCGTAGTCGTCGACGACGGAGAACGGGATCGTGAACGGCACCTGCTCGGCACGGTGCCCCTCGCCGGGGTAGGAGACACTCTTCTCCTGCGGGATCAACGCCACCGTGTCGTCGTGGCCGCCGTGAGCGATCCCCTCGCGGTCGAGTCGTCGTCCCTGTTCCCGGCCCAGTTCTGGGTTGTCGTCGTGGAGTTGGGCGTACTCGTCTTGCGGGTCGAAGACGACCACCGCGGTCTGGGCGTCGCGGCCGTCGTCCGTCTCGTAGCGCCGACCGACGTACTGTCTGAGCACGTTCTTCGCGGCGTGGGTCTTCCCCGACCCCGTCCCGCCGGCGACGAGCGTGTGCCGGAACACGAGCGGGTCGCCCGCCTCGTCGGCGTCGTCGAGTCGGTAGTCGACGGTCGGGGGCTCCGTCGCCGTCTTCACCTTCTCCCCGCCCACAGAGAGGTGGCCGAGAAACACCCCCTCGGTGGGGATGTCGAGTCCGGTCTTGATCTGGTCGGCGTCCGTCGCCTCGCGGACAGTCGCCGCCGGTTTCGGCACGCGGTCGACCATCCGCCGTCGTAGCTCGCCGTCCTCAGAGAACAACACCGCCCCCGGCTCCAACTCCGCGAGGAACTTGTAGTCTCGCTCGTCGAACCCGTCACCAGACTCCAGTCGGCGGCGCGTCGTCAACACCGTCGCGTCGTCCGTCTGGAACTCCTGGTCGTACTCCAAGGCGGTGATCCGGGCGAACAACTCCTCGCCGTCCGGGAACGGGACGATCAGGTACCGACCGATCCGGACCGACTCGCGGTTCCCGGGCGTGATCGACGCCCGAATCCGCGTCTCGTCGCCGTCCTCCGCGACACGGAGCCCACCGGAGACGAACACCGAGCCCAGTTCGTCTGCCGACGTGGCCGTCCGCGTCGGGGTGTCGCCGTAGTTCTCGAACCGGTCGTCGGTCGCGTCGTCCTCGTCGGTCGCGTCGACACTGCCGCCGCCGTCGGTCACACTCGCCGTCTCGTCGGCGTCGCCCGCCTCCGACGACCCCGTGGTTCCGTCGGAGAACTGCTCGAAGCCGGCGAGATCCGAGTCGTCGTCTGTCACACCGGGAGGTGGGGCGCGGCCGGAGAAAAGGGTTGTCGGGCACTTCTGCGACGGCACGGCCGAACTGTTTCTCGAACCGTACGGCGACAGCGACAGAGCAGCGATACTGTACTGCTCGTTCGTGTTGTGGCAACTGGCGGACGGTGTCGCGGTGCCCGACGAGATCACCGTCGAGTTCCGCCCAGAACGGTACTCGCCCGAGACGGAGTGACCCCTCGGTCGGTGCTCCCGTGACGACACGACTCCGCCGAGTTTCAGTCAGACTCCGACAAGGGTAAAGCCCGCCACGAGGAAGCGACAGGAAATGAGTAACGGGTCACCGGACGATCCGCCGACAGCCGACGAAGTGACGGTCCCACCACCGTCGAACCCGGAGGGAGAGGGGAGTGTGACGGTCGTCGGCACCGCGCACGTCTCTCAGGAGTCCGTCGAGGAAGTCGAGGAGACACTGGACGCGGAGCGACCCGACATCGCCGCAGTGGAACTCGACGAGGGGCGGTACCGGCAGATGCAGGGGGAGACTCCCGACGACCTCGATCCGAGCGAACTGCTGGGCGGGAACACCGTCTTCCAGTTTCTCGCCTACTGGATGTTGTCGTACGTCCAGAGCCGGATGGGAGACCGGTTCGACATCGAGCCCGGCGCAGAGCAACTGGCGGCCGTCGAGACCGCCCGGGAGCTCGGTCTCGGGGTTGCCCTGGTCGACCGAGAGATCAACACGACGATCCAACGGTTCTGGGCCCGGCTGGGGATCGTCGCGAAGTTCCGGATGTTGGGTGGACTCGCCTTCGGCGTCACCGACCCTCGTGTGGCCGGCGTCACGTTCGGCCTCGCAGTCGGACTCGTGTTGGGGCCGCTGATCGGCGCGTTCGGTGGGAGTGTCGGGATCGGAGCCGGCGTGTTGGGTGTGGCGGCGACGGCGGCACTGGCGGCGCTGGTGGTCGGCTACCTCGCGACGGAGCTGGTCGGCCTCGCCGGTGGCGGACTCCCCGGTGTCGAGGCAGACGACGGACCGCTCGTGGGCGCAGTTACCGGCGTGGGTGCAGCCGTCTTCGTCGCGATCTCGCAGGTCGGCGTGGACCTCGTGACGCGGACGGTCGGCGGGTTCCCCGTGACGGCACTGGGCTCGCTCGCGTTGGGCGTGACGATCGGTGTCGGAGTCGGCTCGCTGGCGGGTGTCGTGGTGAACGCGCTGGGGCTCGGTCTCGCAGACGAAGACGAGGACGAACTCGAGGGGTTCGACCCCGCGGAGCTGACCGACGGGGACGTGGTGTCGGCGATGATGGAGGAGTTCCGCGCGTTCTCGCCGGGCGGCGCGGAGGCGTTGATCGACGAGCGTGACGCGTACATCGCCCACAACCTCGTCGACCTCCGAGAGGCGGGGTACGACGTGGTCGCGATTCTCGGCGCGGGCCACCGGGCCGGCGTCGAGTCGTACCTCGAACACCCCGACCGGCTGCCGCCGATGGAGTCGCTGACTGGCACTGCCGACTCCGGTGGGGTGCCGTGGGGTCGGATCGCCGGCTTCGGGATCACCGGCGCGTTCGTCGGCTTCTTCGTCCTGTTGGCGATGGCCGGGGTGCGGAACACGGAGCTGCTCCGACTGTTCGGGGCGTGGTTCCTGGTCAACGGCGTGCTCGCGGCCGGGCTGGCGAAGCTGGCGGGTGCACGCTGGCGGTCGGCCGGCGTCGGCGGGCTCGTCGCGTGGATGACCTCGATCAACCCGTTGTTGGCTCCAGGTTGGTTCACCGGCTACGTGGAACTGCGACACCTGCGCGTGAACGTCGCCGACATCGGCCAGTTGAACGAACTCCTCTCCGACGAGACGCGGCCGCTGGGCGCGATCGTCGGTGACATGTTGGAGGTGCCGTTGTTCAAGCTGATCGTCGTCGTCGCGATGACGAACGTCGGCAGCGTGATCGCGAGTGTGTTGTTCGCGACGTACGTGTTGCCGGCGTTCTCGGCGTCGTTGGACGCCGGCGTGGCGGAGTTGATGATCCGTGGCGCGCGCAACAGCGCCGAACTGTTGGTGGGGGCCATCTCGTGAGCCGGGCGACGGTGCGTCGCGCGCTCACCTTCTCGCGACGGGAGGTGGGTGACCTCCTGCTCGCGTGGGGAGCACTGAGCGTCGCGTTCGGCGTGTTCTTCTACGGCGGCGGCCCGTTGGTGTTCGAGGCGTTGCGGACGGGGATTCTCGGCCCGTTGGCCCGGATCACGCTGTTGTCGGCGGTGACGGCCGGTGTCGGCTTCCTCCTGCACGAACTGGGACACAAGGTGGCTGCCGTCCGGTTCGGCCAACGGGCGGCGTTCCGCGCGGACTACGGGATGTTGTTCCTGGCCGTCGTCACCGCGCTCGCGGGGTTCCTGTTCGCGGCCCCGGGTGCGGTCCACCACACCGGCCGGATCACGAGACGCCAGAACGGACTGATCGCGCTGGCCGGACCGGCCGTCAACCTCGCGTTGGCCGTTCTCTTCGCCGTCCTGTGGCTGGGCGGTGGCGCGTTCGGGACGTCGTTCGTCCGCGAGGTCGGCCAGTGGGGGGTCGCGGTCAACCTCGCGCTGGCAGCGTTCAACGTGCTCCCGTTCGGCCCGCTCGACGGCGCGACGATCCGCGAGTGGAACACGGTCGTCTGGGCCGCCGTCACCGTCCCCGCGGTCGGACTGGCGGCGTACGCACTGTTCGCGTTGGAGCTGTTCTGAGCCGCCCTCGCCGGCGCGGGCGGGGACGGCGTCGAGACGCAGACAGTGGCGGAGATCAGACGAGTGCGGCGGCGAACAATGCGACTGCACCGACGAGCCCGACGGCGTCTGCGAGGCCGAACTGGAGCTCTGGGAGCGTCGGGTTCCAGGCGAGACACCGAGCCCGCAGGGCGTCGGCCAGCCGGTCGGCACGCCGGAACGTCCGCGTGAGGGTCGTCGTCGTCAGCAGTCGGAACCGCTCGTGTAACGCTCGTTCCTCCGCGAGCCGCAGCCGCATCGCGGCCCGAGTCGCCTCCAGTTCCCGACGGACGAGCGGGAGGAACCGGAACACCAGTCCGAGTGCGACGCCCAGTAACCGACCGAACCGGCCGGGGACGAGCCGTTGGACGGCTGCCTCCGACTCCCGGACGGGTGTGGTCCGGACGTACAACCCGCCGACGGTCACCAACAGGAGCGTCCGGTAGCTCGCCAACGCCGGCCCGACGGCGTCCCCGGGGACGAACCACGGTGGACCGAGTCGGACGGCCCCGAACAACGGGCCGGCGACGAGGAACGGCGCGAGGAAGACGTACGGCCGGAGTAGTCGGACCGGCGAGACACCCACCCGGGCCGTCGCCACGACGACGAGCAGGGTCGCCACCGCCAGTCCGCGTGGTGTCGTGTGGACGAAGACGGCCACCGCCAACCCGGCCTGGAGCGCGAGCTTCGTCCGGGGGTCGAGTCGAGTCACGACCCTCGGCCGTCTCTCGCCCCGTCGCCCGTGTCGACGCCACCGGGAACGGCGACACCCAACTCCGGCAGCCGGTCGCGTGCCTCTGTGGGTGGGGCGGACAACGCTACTCGGCCGTCGGCGAGCACGGTGACGTGGTCCGCCGTCGAGAGCAGCCCGCGGAGGTCGTGGGTGACGACGACGACGGTGGTCTCCGTCGCGGCCAGCGCCCGCACGTGTTCGAGCACGGCCTCGCGGGCCGGGGCGTCCAGCCCGACGAACGGCTCGTCCAACAGGAGGTGGTCCGGCTCCATCGCCAACACGCCCGCCAACGCGACCCGGGCGCGCTCTCCGCCGGACAGTTCCACGACCCGCTCGTCTTCGCGGCCGTCCATCCCGACCGTCGCGAGCGCCTCGTCGACGCGACGGTCGATCTCGGTGCGGTCCAATCCCAGATTCTCCGGGCCGAACGCGACATCGGCACCGATCGTCGCCGCGACGAGCTGGTCTCGGGGGTTCTGGAAGACGACACCGACGCTCGTCCGGACGGCCAACGGCTCGGCGACGGGGTCGTCGCCGTCGACACGCACCGTTCCCGCGTCTACCTCCTCTAGCCCGACGAACAACCGGACGAGCGTCGACTTGCCGGAGCCGTTCGGCCCCGCGAGCACGCGGAACTGCCCGTCCGGAATCGACACCGAGACGCCGTCGAGTGCCGGGCGCTCGTCGTCGACTGTGTCGCCACCCGCGGACTGCTCGCTGGTCGTCGACGAGTCGACCCCGGGGGCCGCGAGTGCCGACCCGCGATCGGCGTAGTCGAAGACGACGCCGTCGGTGCGGAGCACGACTCAGGCGGCCGCGACGGCCTCCGACCGGACGATTCCGACGGCGGCGGCGATCTTCAGCCCCTCCGCGGGGAGGAACGCGCCGATACCCGCGGCGACCGCGCCGCCCAGCCCGTAGTCGCCGAAGAACATCAGTCCGAGCACACCGCCGGCGTAGATGACCGCCGTCCCGCCGACCATCGCGGCGACGAGCAGCGTGTTGCTCGCCGCGCGGAAGTCACGTAGCTGTGGTCCTCGGTGGACGGCCACGCCGACCGCGGCGGCCGCGAGCGGGTACGACAACAGGTAACCACCGGTCGGGCCGAGCAGGGCACCGAGACCGGCGGAGCCGCCGGCGAACACCGGGACGCCGACCGCGCCGGCGAGCAGGTAGACGACCAGCGAGAACCCACCCCACAGCGGCCCGAGCATGATCCCGGCGAGGAACACACCCAACACCTGGAGTGTCACCGGGATTCCGGGCGCGAACGGGTTGGGGAACGACACGTAGGCGAACCCGCCCATCAACGCGGCGAACAACGCCGTCCGGGCGAGGTTGGCGACGGCCTCGTCGCCGACCGGATCGACCGACTCCTGTTGTGTAGACACACTGGCGGGTCCACTGCCGCCCCGATTAACGTTACGAAACGTCACGCCGTTCGACGACTGTCGACGTTCACGCGAAGTTTGCGGGACCCGTGGGGGCACGGGGCGGTCGGCGTCGGGGGGTCCGACGACCAAACGTTGAATGCGCGGGCGGTGCGGAGACGGGACGTGAACCCAGAGGAGGCTGCGGCGGCCGCGGATCGGGTGTTGTCGGCGGTCGGGGTGGCGGTCGTGGCGGAACGGCGGTTCCTCGCGACCGTGTTGACGGGTGTCGTCGCCGGCGGACACGTGTTGTTGGAGGACGTCCCCGGGACGGGGAAGACGCTGACTGCGCGGAGTCTGGCGGACGCCCTCGGGCTGTCGTTCAAACGGATCCAGTTCACCCCGGACCTGTTGCCCGGCGACATCACCGGGTCGAACGTCTACGACGAGGGGAGCGGCGAGTTCCGGTTCGCGCCCGGGCCAGTGTTCGCGAACGTCGTCTTGGCCGACGAGATCAACCGCGCGCCCCCGAAGACGCAGGCGGCGTTGTTGGAGGCGATGGGGGAGAGTCAGGTGACCGTCGACGGGGAGACACACGAACTCCCACGGCCGTTCTTCGTGATCGCGACCCAGAACCCGGTCGAGCAGGAGGGAACGTTCGGACTGCCGGAGGCACAACGCGACCGGTTCACGATCAAGACCGCCATCGGCTACCCGGACCGGGACGGAGAACGACAGCTGCTCGACCGGCGGGCCGACCGCACCAGTTCGATCCCCGACACGGGCGGCGTGTTAGACGAGACGACAGTGTCGTCGCTGCGGACCGTCCCGGAGTCGATCAGGGTGGCCGACGCCGTCAGAGACTACGTGGTCGATCTGGGTCGCGCGACGAGAGACGACCGGCGTGTCGAGGTCGGCGTGTCGCCGCGCGCGATCCAACACCTGTTCGAGGCGTCGCGAGCGTTCGCGGCGATCCGCGGCCGAGAGTACGTCGTCCCGGACGACGTGAAGCGGATGCTGCGACCGGTGTTCACCCACCGACTGGTGTTGACCGCCGACGCCGAGATCGGCGGCACCGACGCGACCGACGTTCTCGACAGCGTCGCCGACTCCGTCGCGGTCCCGTCGACGGACTGAGCCGGACAGAGTAACCACCGCCGACGGGTGTCGCAAGATCTCCGTCCTGCTGTGTGCACGCGACAGGACGACGCACCAGCGACGACGCCGTGAGCAGCGATCCCAGTCCGGAACGGTGTCGTGGGCGGCACTCGTCGTGTCTACGACGGATCGACTCCGAGACACGACACAGCCCGACTGAACGAGGTCCCTCACGGAGCGGTACGGAAGCGGCGAGGGGTGTGGTGGGAGTGTGGTGTGGTGATGCGGTGCGGAGGCGGCGGTGTGCGGCTGTGGTGGCGCGGTGCGGAAGTGGTGCAGAACGGCACCAGCGTCCGGACGCGAGCGAGGGCCGGAGGCCCGAGCGAGCGCCTTTTTCATTACCGGATCGCTCCGCGATCCGGTTAGCAGCCAGATCCCTCTGGGATCTGGCAGCATCGATGTTTTTCGGGTGAGCGGTCGGCCTTTCGGCCGACCCGAACCCGAAAAAGATCGGCGGTAGATATATGTCCCAGCCGAGAGAACGAATCTGGCGGAGGTCTACTCGCGTGGAAATCTCCGACGAACTCGTCTGTCTGTTCAGTGCGGAAGTCGAGGAGGACGGTGACCGATACGTCGTCGAGGTGCCGCGCCGCGAGGTCGACACCGGGAGTCTCGAACCCGGTCAGATCCAACGGGTGGCGCTGATCGAGCGGTCCGGATCGACCGACACCGACGACGGGGGGGAGACGACCGACGGTCCACAGCCCCCAGTCGACGAGGGGGAGATCCGGTACGTCGAGGTCGAAGACCTCGGCAAGCAGGGTGACGGGATCGCCCGTGTGGAACGGGGGTACGTCATCATCGTCCCCGGCGCGGAGGTCGGCGAACGCGTCAAGATCGAGGTGACGGAGGTGAAGTCGAACTTCGCCGTCGGCGAGATCATCGAGGAGGACCTGTAGTCGGTCCTCAGACGTCGACGGTCCAGTAGGAGACGGAGGCGAACCGGTCGCCGACGTTCGTCTCCCCGACGGAGGTGTCGACCGAGCGGAACGGTGTCGCCACCCCGTTGGGGAGTTTCCTGTAGAAGCCGTACGGGAACACGAAGTCGTGAGCCGCACCGCGCAGCGACAGCCCCGCCTCCGCGACCAGCCGACGGACTTCGTCGTCGCCGTACAGCCGCGACCCCATCGGCAACGCCCAGTTGTACAACACGCGCAACGACGTGTCGTTGAACGTGTCGAAGAACACGGTCGACGACGACACACGCGCCAACTCCTGCAGGAACGAGACGGGGTCGTCCGCGAGGTGGAAGAACCGCATCGCGACGACGGCGTCGAAGTGGTCGTCCGGGAACGGGAGTCGACCGGCGTCCCCGCGGAGGAACTCGATCCGGTCGGCGACGCCGGCCCGACCGGCCTTCTGTCGGCCCTGTGTGAGCATCGCCTCGGAGATGTCGAGTCCAGTGATGTCCGCGCCGCGCTCGGCCAACATCACGGTGAACCGACCGGTCCCACAGGCGATCTCGAGAACGCGCCGGTCCTCGACCGGTCCGATTGCGTCGAGCACGGCGGCCTTCTCTCGGCGGTCGATCAGCCGCCCACCGCCGGAGAACCGCTTGTCCTCGTAGGCCTGGGCGACCGAGTCGTCCTGGTACCACTCCTGTCCCTTCACGCTGTCGTGTGATCCCACACGGAGACAAAAAACGGTAGTGATACGCCTCGGTGACGGTCACCGCTCGCTGCGTGTGGTCGGGCGACTCGCCACGACGGCTACCCGCTCGTCGCGACCGACTCTGCCGGCACTCGGACGACGACCCGCGAACCGGACTCCTCACCGTGGTGTGGGTACTCGTCGACGCCCATGTACTGTCCTGCGAGTTCGTCGATGTGGTCGTCTGCACCCTCCGCGATCAGCTCCGCTTCACCCCGGACGGAGACGTACCGGTACGGGTCGTCCGGGTCGAGCACGGAGACGCCGACTTTCGGATTCGCGCGGATGTTCCGTTCCTTCTGGCGACCGCGCGCGGTGTTCAACAGGATCGCCTCCCGGCCGTCGTGGTCGACCCACACCGGTGTCACCTGTGGGGTGCCGTCCGGCATGACCGTCGAGAGGTGAGCGTACGACTCCGCCGCGAGGATGTCGACGTGTGACTCGGGGATCACACTCCACCCTCTCCGGGCCGACAGTTGAAGCTTGGCGACGCGGCACGGACGAGCCGTCCGTGGTATCTCGATTCACAACTCGTCCTCGAATTAATACTGTTCAAACGACCTTATACTCCCTCGTACAGTCCCGACTTGACTTGACTGTATACAGGCAACCTTTACCAACTCGCACAGGTTCCGTCGTGGTATGAGTACGAGCCGTGCGGAGGCGCGTCAAGAGGATCTGTTGAGCGACGAGGAGTACCGCGAACGTCTCCGCGAACTGCCCCCCAGCGCGAAGCTGGTCGCGAAGGTGTTGGAAGACGCGACGCCGTTGTCACAGGGGCAACTGGCCGAGGAGACGTTGCTGCCGGACCGCACGGTGCGGTACGCACTGAACCGGCTAGAAGAGACCGGGATCGTCGGCTCGCGGTACTCCTTCGAGGACGCTCGCAAACAGGTGTACTACCTCAACACCTGACGACGGGGTGTCGTCTGCGACCGGCCGTCGTGTGACTCGGAACCGCGCACCGCACTACCGGGTGGCTCGTCGCCGCGCGACTCGCCGCCGTACGGCTCGGGGACGTTCGACACAGCTTTTTCACACGGGACGTGTACAAGAGGGTATGGAGCTCTCGGTGGTGGTCCCGACGCTCAACGGTCGGGACCGGCTCGCGACGACACTCGACACCCTGACTGCGGCGGTGTCCGCAGCGGAGGTGATCGTCGTCAACGGGCCCTCCGCGGACGGGACCACCGGGATGGTTCGGGAACGACCGGACGTCGCCCGGCTCGTCGAGGTGTCCGAACGCAACGTCAACGTCGCGCGCAACGCCGGACTCGCAGCCGCGACCGGCGACACCGTCGCACTCCTCGGCGACGACCACCGCGTCACCGACGAGTGGGTCGGAGCGGTACGGGACGCCTTCGACCGCGGGGCGTGTGTCGTCACCGGCCCCTGTCGCCGCGAGGTCCACGGCGGTGCGACCAGTGAGTCGCCGGAGCGGACGACGATCGGCGACCGCGAGGTGACCTACTTCGACGGCGACAACGTCGTCTTCGACGCCGCCACCGTCGACCGACTCGACGGGTTCGACGAACACCTCCAGACCGGCGGCGCTCGCGACGCCGCACACCGGCTCGCGGGACTCGGTATCGAGGTCCACTGGGAACCGGGGGCCGCGACCGTCAGACAGACCGAGGCGGCCGACGGCGGTCGCGAACGGACGGACTGGCGGTGGCGGTACCGGGCGCTCGCCTACCGACTCGGGAAGAACTACGGCCTCCGTCCGGCGTCGGTGTGGCCCGTTCTCCGTCACGCCCTCACCGACGCCGCCACTGCTGCCCTCGGTGTCGTCCGTGGCGAGAGCGAGCCCACAGAGTGGTTCGGCAACGGTCGCAACGTGGTCGGTGGGATCTGGACGGGGCTCTCGGCGGGACTCGTCGCCCGGGCGCGTGACCGCTCGACGGCTCGGAACCCGAACGGACTCAGCGAACGACGCGACCGTGCGGTCGTCGTCCACGAGACCGACGGGGAACCGGAGACGGACTGACGGCCGTTCGCTCCGGCGCGCTCGGTAGATCGGTGGTCACCCGCCCCCGGAGCCGAGTTCTGGAACGACCCGCGCGGGGTTCTTGTCGAACACTCGGTGGAGGTGGTCCTCGGAGAGGTCGAGTGTCAACACCTCCATCACTCCGACGTTCGGGTGTGCGTCGGGGGCCCCCGAGCCGAAGACGATCCGGTCTGGGTGTTCCAGCAGCCCCCGTTCGAGCAGGTCACGGTACCGGACGAACGCGGTGTCGAGGTACACCTCGTCGAACTCCGCCAGCAGGTCGACCGCGTCGTGCATCAGCCCCCGGTCCAACGGGAACCCGCCGAACGACGAGAGCACCACCGGGAAGTCGTACGACAGGAGCGTGTCGGTGACGGTCGACGGCGGGAACCGTCTCCCGGCGGCGACACGCACCGGCGCGCCGGCCTCTTCGATCACTGCGAGCACGTCCTCCGTCGGGAGACCGTCTGCGGCGGGGTCTAGCGAGAAGCCGGCGAACCGGTCGTCGTAGGCGTACTGCTCTGCGTCTTCCGGGTCCGCGTGGTGTGACTCGGGAGAGGCCGCGAAGTTCCGGAGCCGGGCCGCGGTGGTCTCGCTGGGATCGCGTGGCCCGTTCAGTCGCGCGAAGGGGACGAACGGCCGATCGACCGACAACCGTGCGACGGCGTTGTTCGCCCGGACGTACCCCTCGTCGGCGGGTCGCCGTCCGGGCGTCACGACACCTCGCACGACGCCGGCCTGGCGGAACTCTCGCTGGAGTGTCTCCGGTGTCACGTCGCGCCCGACAGTCGCAACCGACTCCTCGTCCGGGTCGAGCCGAGCGTTCACGTCCGTGATCCGGAACCGGTGCTCCAGTTCGAGCATCACCGCACGGTTCGCCGTCCCGTGGCTTAGTAGTTTCAGATCGTCACGCCGCTCCGTCGACGCCCGTCTCGCGCGTCGAACCGCTGGGAAACAGCCTTACGTCGCCCGTCCCCACACCGGGTATGAGCGAACGGATGGACGAACTCGAGGAACTCGCCGAGTCTGACCTCCCCGGCGAGGCCACCGACGACGAGACGGCCTCCGAGGCGGACGACGCTGGGTCGCCTGCCGACGTGTCGTCCACGGAAGCGGAGTCTACGGCGTCGAGCGGCGGGCTCCGCGACCGTCTCCCGACACCCTCTGGGACGCTGTTCTCCCCTCGACGGTTCCTCGTCGCACTGGCGTTGGCCGTCGGCGGGTTGGTCGTCGGCGGTGCGGTGCCGTTCGTCGGGATCGTCACGCGGTACGTCGGACTGTTCGCGGCGACGTTCGGCTACGGGCTCGTACGCGCTGACTCCGCGTACACCGAGGTGAGTGCTGCGGGTGCGGTCGCGGCCGCCGTCACGCTCCTGTTGGGGACCCTCTCGACGGGTGGGTTCGTGCTCGGTGCCGACCTCGTCGGTCAGTACGGAGTCGCACTCACTGGTGTCGGGGTCGGGATCGGACTGCTCGTCGCGCTCGTCGGCCACTACTTCGGGCGCGACCTCCGCGAGGGGCTGACGCAGAACGTCTGACTCCCGGTCGCAGTTCAGGTCGGGTCGACGACGCGGAACCGGTCACCGTCGCGGGCGAGGACACCGGCCTCGGCGAGCCGGGTCAGCCCCCGTCGTACCTCTCGTGGCGGTGCGTCCACGCTGGCGACGACCTGCCGCCGCGAGCCGTCCGTCGAGACGACTGCCGCCAACAGGTCGGCGTGGAACTGTGCGTCGCTCTCGGTGCCGACGGCGGTCTGGAGCCGGTCGAGCAACTGCGCGATCCGACCACGGACCCACCGTTGTGCCAGCGACAGCTCCTCTTCCATCTCTCGGAGCCGGTCGTACTCCGCCGCGAGGTCGCCGACCTCGCTGTCCGTGGTCTCGTCCGCCTCGGCGTTCTCGACGAGTTCCTCGCTCTCGGCTCCGTCTCCAGGCTCGTGGGTCGCCGTGTTCTCGTCGGTCTCGTCGCGGTCGCTCGCCGTCGACACACCCTCGACGTCCAGTCGGACGTGTGCACACCGCCCTCGGATGTCCATCGCCGGGTTCGCCGGGTAGGCGCTCTTGGTGCCGTACTCGTGACGCGAGACGGTCACCTCCAAGCGCACGTCTCGGGCGATGTTGAAGTACTTCCGCCGACTCCCGTCCGTCCGCGACTCGACGACGCCGGCCGCCTCCAGCTTCTCCAGGTGGTCGATCACCGCCTTCGGCGACACGTCGAGGTACTCGCCGATCTCGGTGACGTAACACGGCTTCCGCGAGAGCAGTCGGAGGATACGCCTCCGGTTCTCGTTACCCAGCAGATCGAGTAGCTCCGCGGACTCCATACACGAGAGGTAACCGCCCACGCTACTTGAACTGCTCGCTTCGACGGGTGCCGATCCGTGGCGGGGACGCCGACCCCGGACGCCGACACGCGGGGGGTTGAAGTGGTGCGGTGGCTCAGCCGCCACGCGCACGCGGCAGCAACTGTGCGGCCACCCAGACGCCGAGAAGTGAGGTCCCGACGCTGGCGACCGCGAGCAGGACACCCGGCTCGTACCGGACTGGCGGGTGCCCAGCCGTCGGTAGGCCCAACAGGAAGCCGTAGTCGAAGAGGTCGTTCACCAGCGCCACGAGGAACGCTCCCGCGAGGAGTCGTCGCGACGTACGCCCGAGGTGTGCGACGAGCGCCGCCTCCGCGAGGAACGCGGCGTGTGTCGCCATGATCCCCCAGTAGGCCCACAGGGAGTCGCCGTCGAAGCCGAGATACAGGTCCGTCGCCAGATCCGGCCGGACCAACGGGACGTTCACCGCGACGACTGTCCACACACCCGTCTCGACGAGCCAGACGACCGCGACTGTCGTCAGTGCGGCGACCGGCCCCGGGACGCGGTCTACCAGCCCTCCGTCGGCGTCGCCGGTCTCGCCGGGTTCTCGCGACAACCCCCAGAAATCCTCCGGGAGCGCCGGCAGTGCCGTCGCGAGCACGAGTGTCCCGAACGCGAGCGCGGTCGGCGAGTCGCCGTACAACGGCCACAGCCACGTCGGCACCGCGCTCATCGTGTCGAGGTAGTACCTGATCCCGACGAGGAAGGCGAGGCCGTTGCCGAACAACAACACCGACAGTGTCCACGGCGTCCGGAGGTAGTCGGCCGCCAGTGTCGCCGACAACGGGTTGCGGGTCGACACGCCCGCCAGTAACGCGTCCGTGCCCGAAACCGCTCCGGTCTGTGTCGACTCCCGTCGTCCGGCGGTGACGCCACCGCCGGAGCCGCCCGGCTCGCTCGGTGGCGAGGCTCGGCCGCTCACTCGGGTTCGTGGACGTGGCCACACTCCGGACACTTCACTTCCTCGCCGCGGACCTCCGCGCTGGCTTCCTGTACCTCGCGCATCACCGACGAGATCCGGTCTTCCGCTTCCAACTCCTCCTCGACGGCCAGGTCGACACCCTCCACTTCCAGGAGGAACTTCGCGATCTCCGTCACGTCGTACATCAGTTCGTCGAGATCCTCGGCGGTGAAGAAGCCGGACATCGCGCCGTACAGGAACGTCGCGCCGGACTGTCGCACCTTCTCCTCGAAGGAGTGGCGCGCCTGGTTGACCGCCTGTGGGGTGTAGGTGTCCGTCATGAACGGGACCAGCTCCGGGAGGTTCTCTCCGATCTTCGTCATCTCGACGCCCGTCTCCGTCCGGAAGTCCGCACACAGCCGCGCGATGGCCCACTCGCGGGCGGTGACGTACGTCCGGTCCCGCAGGAACTCGTTGACGCGGTCGTACTCCGCGCGGTCCATCTTCTGGAACCGGTCGTAACGGGCGACATCTGCCGGCGTGTCCGTCGCCGCCTCTCTGCCGACGTCCGGCCCGGGGACACTGTCGTCGGCCCCGGAGTCGTCGTCGTCGCCCGTCTCGCTCTCGCCGACCGCCTCGGTGTCGGCTTCCGACTCCGCGTCGTCACCGAGCCGTTCCTGTGTGGTGTCGTCTGTCACGTCGCCCGGTTGCGCCCGGGTGAACAAAAAGGCGTCTGGGTCGCCCGCCCCCCGTCGGGGGTCGGTGTTCGACCGCCCGACGGCTCAGTCGTCTGCCGGCGCGGACGGCGTCACGTCGACCGCGCTGGCGTCGACACCCAACTCGTCGATGGCGGCCTGTGCGGCGCGCTTGCCCGACACGAGCATCGCGCCGAACGTCGGCCCCATCCGCGGGAGGCCGTAGGTGGTCGCGGTCGCCATCCCGGAGGCGATCAGCCCGTCGTGGACCTTCCCCGTGTTCTCGACGACCTTGTCCTCGCTCTCGCCGACCCACATCGAGTCGTGGCCCGGAGAGTCGTGACCCGGCGCGCCGTAGCTGTCGTCGCCCGTCTCGTCCATCCCGGTGTTGTGTTCCTTGGCGTGTTGGACGCCCGGCGCGTCGAGCACGTCGCGTTCGTCCAGCTTCGAGACGACGACCGCGTCGTGTCCCGTCGCGTCGATGACGAGGTCGGCCTCCACCGCGACGGGGTCGACACACGTGATCTCACGCGGGAGCGCGTGGACCGGCGTCCAGTTCATGACGATGCCGCCGACGCGGTGGTCCTCGCGGACGACGATGTCGGTGAACTCCGTCATGTTCTGCATCTTCGCGCCGGCGTTACACGCCGCGTTGATCAGCCCGGAGCAGGCCTGCGGCCCGTCCGCGAGGAACAGCCCCTCCGTGTCCGTCTCCTCGAACGGGACGCCCAACTCCCGGAGGATCGACTGTGCCGGGTCGCGTACCGTCACCTTGTTCATCAGGAAGCCGCCGAGCCAGAACCCGCCGCCGAGGTAGTTGTTCTTCTCGACGACCATCACGTCGACACCCCGCTCTGCGAGTTCTTTCGCCGCGGTCAGTCCCGAGGGACCACCGCCGACGATGATCACCTCGGTGTCCGAGAAGTCGAGGAACTCCTCGCTCCACTCCTTGGTGATCTCCTGTGTCACGTCCGCCTCGCTCACGTCCGCGAATCCGTCGAAGTCTCGATCGACGCTCATACGACTTGGTGGTACGCCCCGGTGGTAACAAGGCTTGCGGTGTCAGTCTGTAGAGTGGTATCGTCGGCGTAACCGGACGGACGGCTTAACCCGGTAGCGCCCCTACGAACGCTCGATGAGCGAGGGACGCAACATGCTGGTCGACGGGGAGTGGAAGGTCGACTTCAAGCAGACGGACGACGACGGGGAGTTCCAACGGTCGGTGACGGACTTCCGGAACTGGATCGACGGGTCGGTGCAGGAGGCGGGCGGCGACCGGGTGTCGAACACCGACTTCGAGCCGGAGTCTGGCCGGTACCACCTGTACATCTGTCGAGCGTGCCCGTGGGCCCACCGCGCGGCGATGGCGCGACGGCTCAACGGGCTCGAAGACCACGTGTCGATCTCGCTGACCCAGCCGGAACGCTACGACCAGGGGTGGGAGTTCTCCGAGAACCAACCCGACCCGTTGTACGGCGAGTCACACCTCCGTGACGTGTACCAGCGCGCAGACCCCGACTACACCGGTCGGGTGACGGTGCCGGTCCTGTGGGACAAACAGACGGAGACCATCGTCAACAACGAGAGCGAGGAGATCATGCGGCAGTTCGACACCGCGTTCGGGGAACTGGGCAACGACGTGCAGTTGTACCCCGAGGAACACCGCGCGGAGATCGACGAGACGATCGCCGACGTCTACCCCAAGATCAACAACGGGGTGTACCGCGCCGGCTTCGCGACGACACAGGACGCCTACGACGAGGCGGTCGACGAACTGTTCGCCGCGCTCGACGGCTACGACGAACTGCTGGCGGACCAGCGGTACCTCGTCGGCGACCAGCTGACCGAGGCGGATCTCGCGATGTTCGTCACGCTCGTCCGCTTCGACCACGTCTACCACACCCACTTCCGGTGTAACCGCCGGGCGATCCACGAGTACGACAACCTCTGGGGGTACACGAAGGACATCTACCAGACCCCCGGCGTCGCGGAGACGGTGAACCTCGACCACATCACGCGCCACTACTTCAGCAGTCACACGTCGCTGAACCCCAAGCGGCTCGTCCCGACCGGCCCGGACGTCGACTTCACCGAGTCGCACGGGCGGGCGGAACTGCCGGGTGAGTCGCCCACGGTGCTCGCCGAGGGGACGGCGAGCGCGGACTGAACTGCTCACCTCTCCCGAGAGCTCACCCCTCCGACGGGGACACTCGTTCCGGCGGCTCCGCGTCTCGGTGGTCTGACAGAAACGACGCCTCGGCCTCCGAGAGATCGCGGTCGGCGAACGACCGCAGCCCCGCACGGTACCGTTCTGGGTCGTCCGGCGCGGGTGCGTCGGTCGGTCGCTCCAACACCCGCTCGGCCAGCCCGGTCTCGCGACCAGTGTCGGCGAAGCCGGCCTTCCAGAGCGCGTGGTAGGAGAAGACGTTGTTGACCGCGATCCGAGCCGTGTCGAACCGGTCGGGCGCACACTCCGCGACGAACCGTGTCAGCCGCGGCGCGACCCCTTCGCCGCGGCGGTCTCGCCGGACCGTGACGTACCGCAGCCACAACACCGACTCGTCGGTCCGGTCGGCGTTGCAGGCGACGGCGGCGACCACCGGATCGGCGGGGTCGGCCCACTCGTCGCCCGCCGAGTTCTCGCTGGCGTCGTCGACTGGTGCGGGCAGGGGTCCGTCGAGAGCCAACGCCGTGGTCGGACGTGCACCGGGATCGAGCGTGACGACCACACCCGTGGCGGGCGTGTGGAACTTCCCGGCGTAGGCGAACGCGCGGTAGTCCAGTCGGAGCCGCGGGCCGTCGGGTGGCCAGCCGAGTACGCGGTGGGACACGTCTCACCCGTGGCGGCGTGGGACAAAACTACTTGCGTCCGTGGTCCCTCTCGGTCGGTGTGAGCGACGACGACCGCCCGGACGCCGAGGGGTACGACAGTCGGTCCGACGCCGGTGGTCGCCACGAGCCGGGTGACGTGCGGTTCTTCGACCGGCTCGCGGGGCTGTACGATCTGGCGATGCCGCCGGCGCGCCCGGCAGATCTGCACGCCGGACTGCGGTTCGCCGACCGGCCAGTCGAGCGGGTGTTGGACGCTGCCGGCGGTACTGGCCGGGCTGCACGGGCGGTGGCGAGGTCGGCGGGAGCCGTCGGCCACGACCGCCCGTCG
>P_A23_Liq_2_FmtDRAFT_1000040_pt1 | contig 28817 bp, 32 predicted proteins | sample PonA232FremontCA_FD_10599 | JGI IMG/M metagenome (IMG submission 10599) | reverse complement strand
TCGCGCCCGACTCCCTCGCGCGTGCTCCTCGCGGCCAAGGGCCGCTCGCAGGCACGCGCCACCGCGATTCATATTATTAGCGCATCACACCCGCCCCCGTCCGCTCGGGTCACCGACGCCCGCGAACCGCTCCGGTCGTCGCGACTCGCGCCGCTCGCCGTCGCCGTGACCGAAACCCTTTCGACGCGACCCCGAAAAGTCGGGACGATGCGGAAAAGCGGCCCGCCGAAAGGACTGATCTCGTACCTCGTCTTGGAGCTGCTCGACGAACGCCCGCGATACGGGTACGAGCTGCTCGGCGAGATAACCGAGATCAGCGGCGGCCACTGGGAGCCCTCCTACGGCTCCGTCTACCCGATCCTCTACAAGTTCGAGGAGGAGGGAGTCGCCGAGCGCGTCGAGCGCGCGGACGAGCCCGACCGCAAGTACTTCGCGCTCACCGACGCGGGCCGCGAGGAACTCGCCGAGAAGCGCCGCGAGATCGGCGGCGAGGCGCGGGACTTCGGCGACGTGGTCCTCGGATTCTACCACCTGTACGCCGCGCTCGCCACAGACGGCCGGTTCGAGGTCGACGACGCGGACGCCGACTGGGCGTTCTCGGAGCGGTACAGCGCGTGGATCGTCGAACAGATGATCCGCCACCACGAGCGCGACTTCGGCGAGTTCGAGCGGATCGACGCCTCCCCAGACGAGTTCTACGCGCGGGCGGACGATGCGGACGCGCCGTCGGAGTCCGGGGGTGCCCCCGGCGAGGCCGAGACCGCGGACGACGCGGAGGAGTCGGAGGGGGCGTCCGGCGCGGCCGACGACTGATTCCCTAGTCGGCGGTGAGCGGCGACGCCCCGCGACTCACCGGTGAAGCAGCCGCCACAGGAGTCCGCCGGGGAGCCCGGCGCGGACGAGCCGGTCGTACAGCCGGTCGGGGAGGACGCGACCGAGCCGCGGTAGCCACCGCGCTCGGCGGCTCACCCGATACCGCGTTCGCGGTCGGTCGGCGGTCGTCGCCGTCACCACGCGCTCGACGACGGTCTCGACGTCCGTGGCCGCCGGGGAGTACCCCTCGAACGCGCGGTAGGCGGCGGCGTACGGCCCGTCGCCGTCGGCGGCCTCGACCGCGGCGGCCGCCCGCTCGTTGAAGCCGGTCCGGACGGGACCGGGCTCGACGAGCGCCACGTCGACCCCGCGGGGCGCGACCTCCCGGCGGAGCGCGTCGACGTAGCCGTCGAGCCCCGCCTTCGCGGCGCTGTACGCGCCGTGGTACGGCAGCGCGACCGACCCGACCATCGACCCGACGACCACGACCCGTCCGCCGCGCTCGCGGAGCGTCGGGAGCGCCGCGGAGACGGTCACGTGGACCGCGGTCAGGTTCGTCTCTAGCTGTCGCCGGAACGCCTCGGCCGAGGCGTCCTCGACTGCCGCGATCTCGTAGCCGCCGACGCAGGAGACGACGGTGTCCAGGGGACGGTCGGCGAGCAGGTCGCGGACGGCGGCCTCGTCGCGGAGGTCGACGACGGCGGTCTCGACCGCCTCGGGCAGGTCGGCGAGCCCGTCCGCGTCGCGGTCGACGCCGAGCACGTCGTGGCCGGCGGCGGCGAGCGAGCGCGCGACGCCGCCGCCGATCCCGCCCGCGGCCCCCGTCACGAGAACGTCCATGACGGGCAGTGCGCGGCGCCCCCAGTAGACGGTGGCGGTTCGCGGCGCCGGCTCCGGGGGCCCGTCTCGACCCGCCGCCCGAAGGCATATATCCGCCACGGGCGATTGTCGGCGTAATGTCCACCAACGAGCCGTCCGTCCCGATCGTGTGCGACGAGTGCGAGACGGAGACCCGCGTGCCCCTCGACGACCTCGCGGACGCGCTCGATAAACACAACGACCAGAAACACGGCGGCGAGGCCGTCGCGGAGGTCGATCCGGCGATCAAAGACCGGCTCGCCGACCTCGTCGCCGAGGACTTGGGGCTGTTCGACGAGGAGCCGGCCGAGGGGGCGTGAGCGCCGCCGCGAGCGACCACCGGGAACCGGAGCGCTCGGCGGCACGCGCCAGCAATATTTGCGTCGTTCGGTGACGAGTGTTTTCGCAGTATCTCCGGTATACGGGGCTTTGAACCCTCGAAACGCCACTTCCGTCGTCTTCCGCCGTCACCGGAACGCGCTTCCGTTGCTGGTGACGCGAGAGTGTTGCCCGCGGGGCCGCTTCCGTAGGTATGTACGACTCAACGCGGACAGCGTCGCGGCGGTCGTTCCTCGCGGCCGCGGGCGGAACTGCGACGGTCGGCCTCGCCGGCTGCCTCGGCGGCGGGAGCGGCGGGCTCGACGAGATCACGGTCGCGCACATGCCGATCTACCCCGACCTCCAGTGGTACGTGATGGAGGGCGAGGGATACTTCTCCGAGGTCGACGCCGAGGTCACCGGCCAGGAGTTCGGCAACGGCCCCGACATCGTTCAGGCGCTCGGCGGCAGCGACATCGACATCGCGATGTTCGGGATCGTACCCGCGATGATCGCGATCGACCGCGGTATCGCCGCGCGGGTGACCGCCGCGAACATCCGGGAGCCGATGGGGATCATGGCCGAGTCCTCGTTCCACGAGACGTTCGAACAGCAGGGCGCCGACGCGTTCGCGGCGTGGGAGGAGGAGCAGGGCGAACCGTTCACCTTCGGCACGTTCCCACAGGGGAGCGTCCCCGACGTGCTGTTGCGCTTCTGGCTCCGCGATGTCGGCGTCGACCTCGCAGCGAACGACAGCGTGGAGATCATCGAGATCAGCGGGGCGAGCTCCGTCTGGCAGGCGATTGCCAACGACGAGATCGACGGCACCTCGATCATGGAGCCGGTGCCGACCATCGCGCAGGCGGAGGGGTCGTCGGTGGAGATGCTGCGGACCGCCGCCGAGGTCCTCCCCGGCCAGCCCGCCGCGGTCACCCTGATGAGCGACGAGGTCCGGGACTCCCCGATCGCGGCGCAGTTCCTCGAACAGCACGTCCGCGCGACCGACTTCATCGAGGAGAACCCCGACGCGACCGCGGGCCACGTCGAGGAGGGAATCGGGATGCCAGTCGACCGCGCGCGGAAGGCGCTCGACTCGCCGCTGTCGAACTTCATCACCGACCCCGCCGAGATCACGGACGCGACGCAGGTGTTCGCCGAGTTCGCGGCCGATAACGGCCAGACCGACGAACAGCTGTCGAACGACCAGATATTCGACCTCGGGGTGTACGACTCGCTCTGATGGCGACCGAAACCGCATCGCGCGTCGACGAGGACGGCGCGTTCGCCGGCGTCGGGCTCGGAGACGGGCGGCGGCTCCTCCGGGGCGCCGCGGGGGTCGTCGGGTTCCTCCTCGTCTGGCACGCCGTCTCGCTCACCCAGGATCCGTTCGTCCTCCCCTCGCCGGTCGCGGTCGCCGGGGCGTTCGCCGGCGAGCTCGCGTCGGGAGACATGACGACGGCGCTGTATCAGAGCGTCCGCCACTGGATCCCCGGTACCGTCGCCGGAACGGGCCTCGGCGTGGCCGCCGGCGTCGCGTTCGCTTGGAGCGGCCTGCTGGACGACCTGACGGCGCCGCTCGTCCGCACCCTGCGCCCCGTCCCGCCGCTCGCGCTGATCGGCTTCGCGATCGCTTGGTTCGGGATCAACGACTGGGGCGCGGCGTTCATCATCGCGGTCGGCGCGTTCTGGATCAACTTCTACGCGGCGTACGGCGCCGTGGAGGGCGTGAGCGAGGACCTCCTCGACGTGGGGCGGACCCTCGGCGTCCGCGGCGACCTCGACGCGGTCCGGTCGATCGTCCTGCCGGCGTCGCTGCCGGGGATCATGACCGGGATCCGGACCGGACTGGGACGGTGTTGGATGCTCGTCGTCGCCTCGGAGATATTCGGCGTCCCCGGGGTCGGCCGCGAGATCATCCGCGCCAGCAACAACCTGCGCGTCGACCGGGCGATCGCGTACATCCTCGTGTTGAGCCTGATGTACCTGCTCGTCGACGTCGCGTTCCGCGCGGTCGAACGGAGGGCGTTAGCGTGGCGGGCGTGAACGGAGACGGCGCGGCCGGACGCGACGGGGAGACTCCCCCCACCGCGGCGGCCAGCGTCGCGCTCGACGGGGTCGGGAAGACGTACCCCGGCGACGGCGAGGGCGGCTCGGTGCGCGCGCTCGACGACGTGTCCTTCTCGGTCGCCGACGGGGAGTTCGTCTGTCTCGTCGGCCCGTCCGGCTGCGGGAAGACGACGCTGTTCCGGGTCGTGGCCGGGCTGACCGAGGCGACCGACGGCCGCGTCCTCCTCGACGGCACCGAGGTCACGGGGCCGACGACGGACATGGGCGTCGTCTTCCAGGAGTACCACCTGTTCCCGTGGCTCACGGTCGAGGAGAACGTCGGGTTCGGGCTCGAACGGAGCGACCGATCGGCCGCCGAGCGCGAGGCGCGCGTCGACGAGATGCTCGACCTCGTCGGGCTGACCGAGTTCCGCGGCGCCTACCCGAAGTCGCTGTCGGGCGGGATGAAACAGCGCGTCGCCATCGCCCGGTCGCTCGCGGTCGACCCGGACCTGCTGCTGATGGACGAGCCGTTCGGCGCGGTGGACGCTCAGACCCGCGAGATGCTCCAGCGGGAGCTACTCGACGTGTGGGAGTCGACGGGGAAGACCGTCCTCTTCGTCACGCACGACGTCGCGGAGGCGGTGACGCTCGCCGACCGGGTCGTCGTGATGGCCGCCGAGCCCGGCCGCGTCCGCGAGGTCGTCGATGTCGACGTCGAGCGCCCGCGCGACCGCGGCGACGCCGCGTTCGCGGAGTACGTCGGCCGCGTGCGAGAGCTGATCGGCGCCCACCCGTAGCCCCGTCCCCTTCGCGCCCGGCGCCTCACACCCTACTCCTCGCCGTCCGCCTGATCCTCGACGCTCGCCGACAGCTCGTCCACGTGGGTACGGAGCATCGCGAGCGTCGCGTCCGCGTCGGCGTACCCCTCGTCGTAGTCGTCGAAGGCGGCCGTCGCCCGGTCGAGAAATCGCTCTACCGCCGCGTCGGTCGGCTCGTCGGTCATGGGTCACGCTCCGCCGGCGAGCGGTTTATGTCTCCCGGCGGGGAGCGCGCGGCGACCGTCAGCGCCGACGGAGGGCGTACGTCGTGTAGCCGACCGCGACGACGAGCGCGCCGTACAACAGCGTTCCGAGCAGGGCGGGCGACGCGGTGACGTACTCGCCGAACGGGTCGGTCAGCGCCAGCACGGCCACGATGAGCGCGGCGGAGATGGCGATCCCGACCGCGCCGAACGCCTTGAACGCCGCGTCGAGGTCGAATCCACGCGATCCCGGTTGGTGGCTCATACCCCTTCGTACGCGCTCAGGTTATAAATCCGTCCGACTGGATTCTCAGCCTCGGGGAACGGTGGTGACCGGACCGCCGGGGCTGTGAGCGCGGTTTACTATTATCATTGATAATTTGCTCCGAGGCGTTTTAGCCCTCGGTCGAAACCGGTGCGACATGACGCAGACGGGACCCACGACGCTCTCTCGACGGCGGCTCGCCGCCGGTCTCGGGGGGGCTGTGGCGGGCGCGCTGGCCGGGTGCCTCGGCGACGAGGCCCCCGGTTCGGCGTCGATAGACACCGGCAACGACGAACCGGCGGACGACGAGGCCGACGGGGGAGACGCGATCCGGAACGCGGCGGACGCCAGCGCGACGGTCGGGATGATCTACGCGCTCGGCGGGCTAGACGACCGGTCGTTCAACGACGCCGCGAACCGGGGCATCCAGCGCGCGCGCCTCGATCACGACGTGGCGTTCGCGAACGAGGAGCCGACCTCGATCCCGGAGTTCGAGACCGCGCAGGACGCCCTCTCGTCGTCGACCGACCCCGCCTACGACCTGATCTGCTGTATCGGCTTCCTCCAGGCGGACGCGCTCTCGACGGTCGCGGGCGAGCACCCCGACCAGCGGTACGCAATCGTCGACTCGGTCGTCGACCGCGACAACGTGGCGAGCTACGTGTTCCGCGAACACGAGGGGTCGTTCCAGGCCGGCCACCTCGCCGGGCTGGTGACGGACCGCGACGTGTCCGTCGGCGCGGGGTCGACCGTCCCCGACGAGCGGACCGTCGGCTACGTCGGCGGCGTCGACTCGCCGCTCGTCCGCAAGTTCGAGGCCGGCTACCGCGCCGGCGTCGACCACGCGACCGCGGACGTGTCGGTGCTGTCAACGTACCTCGGCGCGTTCGACGACCCCGAGGGCGGGTACGCCGCCGCCGCGGAGATGTTCGAACAGGGGGCCGACGTGGTGTACCACGCGGCCGGCGGGAGCGGACTCGGCGTGTTTCAGGCGGCCCAGGAGTACGGCCGGTACGCGATCGGCGTCGACTCCGACCAGTCGCGCAGCAACCCGCGGTACGCCGACGTGATCCTCGCGTCGATGGTGAAGCGGGTCGGCACCGCGGTGTACGACGCCGTCGAGGAGACGATCGACGACGACCTCGCCACCGGCTCCACGACGGCGCTCGGGCTCGCCGAGGACGGCGTCGCGCTCGTCTACGGTACGACGCTCGGGCCGGTGATCCCCGACGACGTGCGCGCCGCGATCGTCGACTCCGGCGAGCGGATCGTCGCCGGCGACCTGTCGGTCCCCACGGACCCGGAGGCGGTGAACTGATGGCACCCGACTCGTTCGAGCGCCTCGTGCGCGCGGTCGGGCGGCTCCTCCCGAACGCGGTGCGCCGCCGGTACGCCGCGAAGTTCGCGCTGGCGTTCCTCGTGGTCGCGGCGGTCGTCGTCGCCGGGGGCGCGTTCACCTACCTCCAGACCGAACAGACCGTGGAGTCGGACGCGACGACGCAGCTCGCCGAGACCGGCGGCCTCCAGGCCGACGCGATCGGGTCGTGGACCGAGCGGATGAGCACCGAGACGCGGTCGATGTCGGCGGCCGACGCGCTCCGGTCCGACCGGCGCGCGCCGGCGTACGTGCTGTTGAAAGACCAACTGCTCTCCGAGGACATCGTTAGCATCCACCTCGTCGACGCGGCGCAGGACCGGGTCGTCGCCAGCACCGAACGCCCCTTAGAGGGGCGCGCGCCGAGCGACCTCGACGCGCCGTGGAGCGACGCGGACGTCCCCGAGGGGGTCGGCGAGGACGACCGGGTCTGGCGGTCGGACCGCTCGTACCGGTCGCCCGTACTCAACGATCGCCCGGTGATGGCGTTCGCCAGCTCGGTGCCGCGGGCCGATGGCCGGTACCTCGTCGTGGTCACCCGCATCCAGCCGCAGCTCGAACGCATCCAGAACAGCGACACCGGGGAGGAGACGATGATCCTCAACGCCGCCGGGCAGACCGTCCTCGACATCGACGGCACGGTCGACGAGGCGGAACACGCCGACGGCGTCGAGGCGATCCGGGAGGGCAACGCCACGACCGCGACGCGGATCGGCGACGGTCAGGTCCACGCGTACGCCTCCGTTCCCGACACCGACTGGGTGGCCGTCACGAGCGTCGACCAGTCGACCGCGTTCGCCGTCCGCAACGACGTGGGGAACTCCGTGCTGCTCCTCATCCTCCTCACGCTCGCGTCGCTGGGCGTCGTGGGCGCCGTCCTCGGAACTCGAACGGTGCTCCCGCTCTCGCGGCTCCGCAACCGCGCCGAGCGGATCGAGTCGGGGGACCTCGACGTCGACCTGTCGACCGGACGGATCGACGAGATCGGCCGCCTGTTCAGGAGCTTCGGGGAGATGCGGGACTCGCTCCGGGACCGGATCGCCGAGGCCGAGACCGCCGCCGACGAGGCCGAGGCGGCCCGCGAGGAGGCGGAGGCCGTCACCCGCGACATGGAGGCGCGTGCGGCCGACTACAGCGAGGTGATGGGCGCGGTCGCGGACGGTGACCTCACGCGCCGGATGGACCCGGACGCGGACCGCGAGGCGATGCGCGAGATCGCCGAGGAGTTCAACGACATGGTGGCCCAGCTGGAGCGGACCACCGCGCGGGTCGCCGCCTTCGCCGGCGAGGTCGACGGCGCGAGCGCGGAGCTCGCGGCCGGCGCCGACGAGGTCGAGACCGCGAGCGGGACCGTCAGCGAGCAGATTCAGGAGATCGCCGACGGCGCGATCAGTCAGGACGAGCGCCTCGACGAGGTGAGCGACGAGATGAGCGACCTCTCCGCGAGCATCGAGGAGGTCGCCTCGTCCGCCGCGTCCGTCGCGGAGACCGCCGAGGCCGCCGCGGAGCGCGGCGAGTCCGGCCGCGAGGCCGCCTCGGAGGCGCTCGACGAGATGGACGCGATCGAGGCGCGCTCCGCGGCCGCGGTCGAGCAGATGGAGGCGCTCGACGAGCGCATGGACGAGATCGACGAGGTGGTGGAGTTCATCACCGACGTGGCCGAGCAGACGAACATCCTCGCGCTGAACGCCTCGATCGAGGCCGCCCGCGCCGGCGAGGCCGGCGAGGGCTTCGCGGTCGTCGCCGACGAGGTGAAAGAGCTCGCGGAGGAGACGCAGGAGGCCGCCGCCGAGATCGAGTCGCAGATCGCGACCGTCCGCGAGGAGACCGACGCGACGGTCGATGACATCCGCGAGACAAACGAGCGGATCGACGAGGGGGCGGACACCGTCCGCGAGGCCTCGTCGTCGCTCGAAGCGGTCGTCGACGCCGTCGAGGAGACGAACCACGGCGTTCAGGAGATCAGCGAGGCGGCCGAGGACCAGGCGCGGTCGACGCAGCGCGCGGTCGAGGGCGTCGAGGACGTCGCCGAGGTGAGCGGGGAGGTCGCCGCCGGCTCCGAGCAGGTGTCCGCCGCCGCAGAGGAGCAGACCGCGACCGTCGCCACCATCGCGGAGAACGCCGACCGGCTCCGGGGACAGGCCGAGTCGCTCTCCGAGTCGGTCTCCGCCTTCGATGTCGACGTCGACCCCGAGGAAATCGAGAGCGCGGAGTCCGACGGCCTCGACGGGGCCGAGGGCGACGACGCGGTCGGAGGCGACGAGCGACGCGACGCCGGGAACGGGACCGTCGGGGACGCCGACGGATCGCCGTCCGGTGACGGGCTCGCCGCCGACGGCGACGGGCGCCCCCCGTCGTCGGACGAACGTTAGCCCTGCTTCGGGCTCGCTATTGACGAACGAGCGCGAGGGCGACCTTTCGACTGCGTACCGACGAACGAGCGTTACTCCCCGCTCTCCGGGTGTCCCTCGACGATAGCCACGCCGGACGACGCGCCGATCCGCACCGCGCCGGCGTCGAGCATGGCCGTCGCCTCCTCGTAGGAGCCCACGCCGCCGGAGGCCTTCACGGGAAGGTACTCGCTCATCAGCTCCACGTCGGGGACGGTCGCGCCGCCGTCGGCAAACCCGGTCGACGTCTTCACCATGTCGGCGTCGGCGGCGACCGCGGCCTCGCACGCGCGGCGCTTCTCGGCGTCGTCGAGGAGGGCGGTCTCGATGATCACCTTCACCGGGACGGGCACGGCCGCGACGACGTCCGCGAGCTCGTCGGCGACCGCGCCGCCGTCGCCGGCCTTCAGCCGGCCGACGTTGATCACGAGGTCGACCTCGTCCGCGCCCGCCTCCCACGCCGTGACCGCCTCGTCGCGCTTGACCGTCGGGTCGTGTTGCCCGTGCGGGAACCCCACCACGGTGGCGATCGCCGCGGGCTCTGCCTCATACTCGGCCGCTTCGGCGACGTAGCACGGCGGGATACACGCGTTCATCCCGTGCGCGGCGGCCTCGTCGAGAACGCTCCGCACGTCGTCCCAGGTCGTCTCCGGACCGAGGACGGTGTGGTCGATGCTGGCGGCGAACTCGTCGCGGTTCATGGGTCGACCGTCGCGCGCGGCAGTAAAAGGCGTGCGGGGTCGGCGCGACCGACTTGACGACCGGTCGCTCCGGCACGAACGGGAGCGCGTTCGGAACAACGAGGGAACGGAACTCGCGGGGAGGGGGCCCGGCGCGATGCCGGTCCGTCGCGACTACGGGGCTCGGAGACCGAGGGTCGCGGGCCGAGCGCGGCGGCGTCAGCTCTCGATCTCGATCTCCGTGCCGCTGACGGCGCTCTCGACGGTCACGGGGAGCCGCACCGTCAGGATGCCGTTCCGGTATTCGGCCTCGATACCGTCCTCGTTGATCGCCTTCGGGAAGCGGAACCGACGGTGGTACGTCCGCCGGGTCCCGCGGTGTTCGTCCTCGTGTTCGCCGGCGACGTTAAGCACGCCGTCGTTCCACGAGGCGGTGATCTCCGACGGGTCGAACCCCGGAAGCTCGACCGACAGGACGAACTCGCCGTCCTCCTCGTACAGTTCGTAGTCGTTGCTACCGGATTCGAACAGTCTGCTCGGGAAGTCGAGTCCCTGTGTCCACGTGTTCGCTGGCTCGAGCATGGGCATCGCTGACCACCTCGAACTCATCTAATTATAGGGTTGCGATTCTATAAAAATCTAACGTATCTTGGTGTTGAGTCTCACACAACGGTCGACGGCCCGTCCCACCGAGCGGCGCTCCGTACAACTGCGCCGACGGATCCGGTCGCCGTCTCAGGCGCCGTCTGGCGAACAAGAGTTAGAGATTTCTCCAACGTTCGCGCGTTCGCCACGAATTTATTCCGTCCGCGTGCCACCGGGAGGCATGGATCGCGACACCGCCACGCCTGCCGTCGCCGACCTGCCGGGCGAGCGCGCTCGCGAGTGGGTCGATTACCACCACGAGTCGGCCGCGCCGAGCACCTACGTCTACGAGTTCGTCTGGGACCGCACCGCCCCCGCCGAGGGCCCGTTCTGTACCGACGTCGACGGCAACGTCCTCATGGACTTCACCAGCCACGTCGCCGCCGCGCCGCTCGGGTACAACAACCCGCTGATCATGGACCGGCTCGCGGAGTTCGACCTTGTCGACCCGCTGAAGATCGCCGGGCAGGACTTCTACGCGGCGGGCGGCCCCTCACCCGGCGACGGGATCCCCGGGGCTTCCGGGCTCATGGACCGCCTGACGGACCTGACGAGCCACTACGACATGGACACCGTCTTCCTCTCGAACTCCGGCGCCGAGGCGGTCGAGAACGCCATCAAGATCGCGTACGACGCCTCGGACGGCGCGAAGTACGCCATCACCTTCGACGGGGCGTTCCACGGGCGGACGCTCGGCGCGCTCTCGCTCAACCGCTCGAAGTCCGTGTACCGCCGCGACTTCCCCGAGGTCAGCGGCGTGATGGACGTGCCGTACTGCGACGACCGGACCTGCTCGCCCGAGACCTGCTCGTGCGGCTTCTTCGCCGACGGCGTCTCCCGGCTCCGCCGGAAGCTCGACCCGGAGCGCGGGAACGTCCACCCGGACGACGTGGCCTACCTCATCCTCGAACCGATCCAGGGCGAGGGCGGCTACCGCTTCCCCTCGGACGCGTTCACCGACGAGATCGCGGCGCTCGCCGACGAGCACGACATCACGGTCATCGCCGACGAGATCCAGTCCGGGGTCGGCCGCACCGGCGAGATGTGGGGCTCGGACCACTACGCGTACGACCCCGACGTGATCACGAGCGCCAAGGGGCTCCGCGTGGGCGCGACCGTCTCCCGGAGCGACGTGTTCCCCGAGGAGAGCGGCCGCCTCTCTTCGACGTGGGGTGCCGGCGACCTGATCGCCTCCGCGCAGGGCGCGCTCACGCTCGACGCCATCGAGGAGGCGAACCTCATGGACAACGCCGTCGTCCGCGGTCGGCAGTTCAAGGAGACGCTGCGCGACGCCGACCTCGACCCCGTCGCGGACGTCCGCGGGAAGGGACTGCTGCTCGCTGTCGAGTTCGACACGAAGGAGCGCCGGGACGCGGTCGTGGAGAACGCGTTCGAGCGCGGGCTCCTCACGCTCGCGTGCGGCCACAAGGTCCTCCGGATCCTCCCGCCGCTCGACGTCACCGAACGCGAGATCGACCTCGGCTGCGACCTCCTCACCGACGCGATCGCGGACGCGGCCTGAGCCGCCGGGGAGAGAAACCGAGCCTCAGCGGTCCGCGTACCACTCCGCGAACTTCTCTAAGGCTCGCCCGCGGTGCGACACCGCGTTCTTCCGGTCGGTGTCCATCTCCGCGAACGTCTCGCCGTCGTGTTCGAAGATCGGGTCGTAGCCGAAGCCGCCGTCGCCCCGCGGCGCGACGATCCGGCCCGGGACGTACCCCTCGAACAGCTTGACCGGGAGCGGCTCCGCGCCGGCTCCGGCCGCGCCGCCCTCGCCGTCGCTCCCGCCCTCGCCCGCCGCGTCCGGTCCCGCCGCCGCGGCCGCGTCGCGGTCGCCTTGGTCGACGGGGTCGGGGCTCGCGGCGAACCCCTCGCCGTCGCAGTAGCCGAGCGTACACCGGAAGGCGGCGCGGCGGTCGTCGAGTTCGCTCGCGACCTCGTGGACGCGCTCGATCCCGAGCGTCTCCTCAACGTACGAGGAGTACGGGCCCGGGAACCCGTCGAGCCCCTCGACGAACAGCCCCGCGTCGTCGACGAGGACCGGGGCGTCGGCGTGGCGGTACGCCTCCCGGGCCCCCTGGGCCGCGATCGGGCCGAGGTCGTCGGCCTGGACCTCCGTGTAGTCGAAGTCGAGTCGCTCCACCGAGCCGTCCGGGAGGTACCGCTCCGCCTCGCGGACCTTCCCCGGGTTCGTCGTCACGTACCTGAGCACGGATCCACGTGGGTGCGCCCGCGAGGAATAGCCGTCGGTCGCCCGCAGGGAATCGACCGACTCCGGCAGTACGTTTTTGTCGCCTCGGCGACAGCAGTCGCGCATGGCCCTCCCCACGTTCGAGAAGAAGCGGCTGATCGGTCTCATCGCGATCCTCTCGTTCGGGCTCACGTCGCTGTCCGCCGTCCTCCTCCCGAGCCCGGTGGCGCCGCTCGGACCGGCGATTTTCATCACCGGCTTCTTCATCCTGATCCCGCTGGTGGTGGTGCTCGGCGGGGACTTCCCGCTCGTCGCCGCGGACGATGCCGACGCAGGATCGGCGTCTCCTTCCGCCGAACGGCCCGTGGCGGCGCTGCGGGAACGCTACGCGAACGGCGAGATCGACGAGGCGGAGTTCGAGCGGCGGCTCGACCGGCTGCTCGCGACCGAAGACCTCGACGAGCGGTTCGAGCGAACGTCCGCCGGGTTATCCGACCGGTCCGGCGAGAACAGAGCACGCGAGTACGAACTGGAGTGACGCCGGCCGGCCCGACGCGGCAACTCCCGCTCAGGGGTCGACGCGGGCGATCCACGCGTCCGGGTCGTCCAGCTCGTCGCCGGTCGGGAGGTTCTCGGCGCGCTCCCACACCGCGCCCGCGGCCTCGATGCCGCGCTCGTCGGCGACGTGCCGGAAGAACGCGGCCCCGCGCTCGTACTGCCGCCGCTTGAGGCCCAGTCCCAGCAGGCGCTGGGCGAGCCGCCGCACCGGGCCGCCCCCGCCTCGACGCTCGTCCAGCTTCGCCCGGAGGTCCGCGTACTCGCCGTCGAACGCGCGGTCCATCAGGACCTCGGCGTACCCCTCGACCGCCGTCATCGCGGCCTGGAGCTCCGCGAACGCGTCGGGGTCGAGCCCGCGACTCACGCCCCCTTCGCCGCCGACCATCCCCTCGACGCCGCGCTCGACGCGCGACTCGAGGTACTCCGGGAGCCACGGGGCCGCGCCGAACTCGGCGGCGTGGGTCACCTCGTGGAACGCGATCCACCGCCGGAAGCGGGGGTAGTCCACGTCGAGCGCGCTCGCGACCGCGACGATGTTCGGGTGAACGAAGTAGAGACCGTGGTCGGCGTCCGGCTCGTCGGCGAGGAGGAGGGGGTCGTACTGGCCGAGGACGTTCCGCGAGAGGAAGCCCAAGGCGAACGCCATCGACCCCGTGTTGGCGACTCGGCTGACGTCCTGCGCGAACGCGGGGCCGCGCTTCGCGGGTGTCGCGTCGAACGTCCCGTCGGGTCCGCCGGGGTCCGCCGCGGCCGCCTCGATCGGGTCCATCACGCGCCGGAACGTGCCGACGCTCGCGTCGATCCAGTGGTGGCGGTTCTGTACCTCGACGGTGTCGGGCACGTCGAACTCGATCCCGGCGACCTCGGTGAGCCGCGAGCGGGCGTCGCGAACGTCGGCGGCGTACCCCGCGCGCTCCGCGTCGGAGATCGCGATCGATCCGGGGTCCGTGGCCTCCTTCGCGGCCGACGCGGCCCGATCCCAGTCGACGACGCCCGGTCCCTCGGCCTCGGCGACGGCCCGGACGCTTCGGAGGATGTCCATACGGACCGGACGTGCGGGCGACTCAAAGCGCTTGTGTCGACCGATCCGCGCCCCGGCGGACTCGCCGGCGGTCCCGGCGCCGAACGCCGACACCGACGTTTTCTTCCCGGCCGCCCCACAGCCACCGAGCATGGACGACACGCGCCGCGCGTTCCTCGACGACCTCCTCGCGACGCCGAGCCCCTCGGGCTTCGAGACGGCCGCCCAGCGCGTCTGGACCGACTACGTCCGCGCGTTTGCGGACCGGGTCGACACCGACTCGTACGGCAACGCCGTCGCGGTCCACGAGGGCGACCCGGACGCGCCGACGGTCGCCGTCACCGGCCACGCCGACGAGATCGGGTTCATCGTCCGGGACGTGCTCGACGACGGCTTCCTCCGGATCGGGCGGATCGGCGGCGCCGACCGCACGGTCTCGAAGGGCCAGCACGTCACGGTCCACGCCGACGAACCCGTTCAGGGCGTGATCGGCCAGACCGCGATCCACCTCCGTGACGGCGACGAGGAGTACGAGGATATCGCCGGGCAGTTCGTCGACATCGGCGCCGCCGACGCCGACGCGGCGCGCGACCGCGTCGAGGTGGGCGACCCGGTCACGTTCTCGACCGGGCTCCGCGACCTCGTCGGCGACCGGATCGCCGCCCGGGGGGTCGACAACCGGGCCGGCGCGTGGGCGGCCGCGGAGGGGCTCCGGCGCGCCGCCGAGGCGGACGTCGACGCGACGGTGTACGCGGTCTCCACCGTTCAGGAGGAGGTCGGGCTCCAAGGTGCGCGAATGGTCGGCGTTGACCTCGACGACGTCGACGCGTTCGTCGCGGTCGACGTCACCCACGCGACCGACAACCCGGACGTCGACCGCGAGCGACGCGGGCCGGTCGAACTCGGCGCCGGCCCGGTGATCGGCCGCGGGAGCGCGAACCACCCGGTCCTCGTCGACCTCGCGCGCGACGCGGCCGCCGACGCCGGCGTCGACGTCCAGATCCAGGCGGCCGGCACCCGGACCGGGACCGACGCTGACGCGTTCTACACGGTGCGCGGCGGGACCCCCGCGCTCAACGTCTCGATCCCGAACCGCTACATGCACACGCCGGTAGAGGTGATCGACACCGCCGACCTCGACGGCGTCGCCGACCTCCTTGCGGCGCTCGCCGCGGCCGCGGGCGACCGCGAGGGGGCGACGAATCCGTTCGCCGTCGACGTCTGAACCGGCCGCCGTCGGTCCGCTCGGCACGACAAACCGGGGCACGGCGGCGTCGAAACGGAACTGTTTTACAATCGTCTTTCCTACCGTCAATTGCGACGAAAGACGTGCTCTGGTGGTGTAGTCCGGCCAATCATATCACCCTCTCACGGTGATGACCTGGGTTCAAATCCCAGCCGGAGCATTTCTCTCTCGATGCGACCGAACCCGATCAGTACCGGCCGTACTCGACCGCCCGCCGTCGGTCGACGCATCGCTCCGCCTCCGTCGGTCGACGCATCGCTCCGCCTCCGTCGGTCGACGCATCGCTCCGCCTCCGCCGGACCGATCGGCCACCGTTCGAGGTAGCGGCAGGTGTTGAGACGGCGTCCGGGTTTTAGCTGGCGGCGCGCGAGCCACGGCGTATGAGCGACGCCGCACGCCCCGCCCCCACCGCCGACGAGGCGCTCCACACGACCGTCGACCTCCCCTTCGAGGACGCGGTGCCGTTCGTCCAGCTCGAACACGAACTCGCCGACTTCGAGACCGTGCGCGTCACGCGGCTCGACGAGATGATCGAGGGGATGCTCGGCCACGACGACGCCGAGCGGACCGCGCTGATCGTCGTCTGTCACCCCGAGATCGCGTCCGACGCGCTGCGGATCGACCCGACGCTCGCCGGTATGCTCCCCTGTACCACGGTCGTGTACGAACGCGCCGGCGACGACCGCGTCCACGTCCACCACGTGTCCGCCACCAAGGCGATCCGCGACCTCGGCTGCGCGTCGGCGGCCGGGGCCGACGAGGGCGCGGTCGAGGACCTCGTGGCGAAGACCGGCGAGCTGATGGCCGTCGTCTGGGAGAACATCGAGCGGCACGGCCGGGAGTAGCCTCGGACGGCTCGGCCGCGCTCACCGGTTCAGCCGCCACCGGATCACCGCGGCGGCGACGAGGACCGTCCCGAACGTGACGACCCCGGAGATCAGCGCGCCGCGGGCGCTGTTCGCGCCCGTCGCGAACGCGCTCACCGACGCGGAGCCGCCGACCAGCGCCGCCCCGCCGGCTACCCCGCCGAACCCGATACAACAGAGGCTCAACAGGCCGACCGCGGACAGCGACCCGAGGATCCCGTCGTCGCTCATCGCTTCCCTCACCGCGGGCGACGGGGAAATAGGTGGTGGGGTCGGGCGCGACTGGCGCCCCGTCGTCGGGGGGCGGCCGGCGTCGCTCGTCGGCGTCCCGCGGCCGTGGTCGCCGCCCAAGCGAGGGTTTAATTCCGACAGCGCGCGAGGGCGTCGTGTGGACCCGAGCCGGATCCCCGCCGAGTTCCCCGCCCCGAGCTTCCGCGGCGCGCAGGAGCAGGCCCTCGCCGACATCCGCGACGCGTTCGCCGCCGGTAACCGCGTCGTGTTAGTGCGCGCGCCGACGGGCAGCGGCAAGTCGCTGCTCGCCCGGGCGATCATGGGCGCGGCCGAGACCGCGGGCGAGGCGGCCCCCAGCGAGGCGACCGGCGCCTACTACACCACCCCGCAGGTGTCGCAGATCGACGACGTCGAGGCCGACGACCTCCTCGACGACCTCGCGGTGATCCGCGGGAAGTCGAACTACGACTGCGTGCTCCCCGGCGAGCACGACACGCCCGTGAACCGCGCGCCCTGCGCGCGCCAGCAGGGGTTCGACTGCTCGATCCGGCACCGCTGCCCGTACTTCTCCGACCGGGCCATCGCGTCCGGCAACCGCTTCGCGGCACAGACGTTAGCGTACTTTATGCGCACCGCCGGCTCCGAGGTGTTCCGGAAGCGCGACGCCGTCGTGATAGACGAGGCGCACGGGCTCGCCGAGTGGGCCGAGATGTACGCGACGATCGAGATATCGCCCGACCGCGTCCCGGTGTGGGACGACGTCGGCGTCCCGGACGTCGCGGCCGACGCCGGCCCCGAGGAGGACGCGGTCGACCGGACCGCGCGGTTCGTCGAGACGCTCCGCGACGTGGCGATCCGGGCGAAAGACGAGCTGGTCGGCCGCCCCGAGCTCGACCGCGAGGAGGTCGCCCGGCGCGACCGGCTCCAGGAGCTCATAAGCGAACTGGGCTGGTTCCTCGAGGACTATCGCGACATCGAGTCCCCGACCTCGTGGGTCGTCGACCAGCCGGGCGGCGAGGGGTCGGCCCTCGATATCAAACCGCTCGACCCCGCCCGGTACCTCCGGCACACCGTCTGGGACCGGGGGAACCGGTTCGCGCTGCTGTCGGCGACCATCCTCTCGAAGGAGGCGTTCTGCCGCGGCGTCGGGCTCGACCCCGCCGACGTCGCCCTCGTTGACGTCGAGCACACGTTCCCGCTCGCGAACCGCCCGCTGTACGACGTGACGCAGGGGTCGATGACGTACGAGAACCGCGACGAGACGGTGCCGAAGATCGCCCGGCTCATCGTCCGGCTGATGGCGGAACACCCCGACGAGAAGGGGCTGATCCACGCGCACTCGTACGACATCGCCGAGCGGATCACCGAGCGGCTCGGCGAGTTCGGCGTCGCCGCGCGGGTCAGGCGGCACGACAGGCAGAACCGCGACGCCGAACTGGAGGCGTGGAAGGCGAGCGCGGACCCGGAGGTGTTCGTCTCGGTGAAGATGGAGGAGGCGCTGGACCTGAAGGGCGACCTCTGTCGCTGGCAGGTGGTGTGTAAGGCGCCGTACCGGAACACGAACGACTCGCGGGTCGCCCGCCGGCTGGCGGACGGGCAGTGGGCGTGGTACCACCGGACGGCGCTGCGCACGGTCATCCAAGCGTGCGGGCGAGTCGTCCGCGCCCCGGACGACTACGGCGCGACGTACCTCGCCGACGACTCGCTGCTCGACCTCTTCGACCGCGCCGCGGCCGACACGCCCTCGTGGTTCCGCGATCAGGTCGACGCGATGACGACCCCGTCGCTCCCGGCGTTCGACCCCGACGCGGCGCTGGCGGGTATCGACGCGTCGGCGGCGAACGGTGCGCGGAGCGGACGGCGGCGGCGCCGCCGCTCGGGTGGGTCGAGGGGTTCGGATCGCTCGTCGCCTGCCGACGGCGATTCCTCGGTCGGCGACGGGGACGCGACCGCCGACAGCGGAACGACCGACGACGAGTCGGTCCGGACCCGCTCCGAGCGGGACGCGGAGCGACGGCAGAACCACCCGCTGTCGGACGTGTGGGGCGACGGCTGACGAGGCGCTATCCAGACGCGGCCGTCACAGCAGCGAGACGCCGTACGCGACCATGGAGCTCACCATGAGAAACGCGAAGAACAACGCCATGAGCTGTTGTCTGTCCATATCGGCGTTCGACCGCAGAGGCGTATAACTCCTGCGGGCGAGCGACGACGACGCGTGCGTCATATTACCACCTCCGAGCCGATCGTTCGTCAATATATATCGTATAAGGTGTATCAGGGGCCTGAATGAAGTAGTAACCTTCATAATCCCTCACGCGACTACTGGATGTATGGCCACGAACGGGCTGTCGAGTGCGCTGACGCTGTACGGTGCGCGAACCCTGACGCTGTCGCAGGCGGCCGCACAGGCAGGGCTCAGCGAGGCCGAATTCATCGAGCAACTCGAACGCCGCGGCATCGAGGTAACGGAGTCCGAGCGCGCCGCCGCGCTCGGCCGCGAGCAGCCCGCCCGCGCCGACTGAGCGGTGTCCCCCGCGGTCGGGGATGCCGACGCGTCGACGGTTTTCGCGACGCCGTCTCACGAACGATCAGTTCTACGGCCCTCCAGCCGTCCTCGTAGCGCGTTCGGTCCGGCTCGCAGCGATCCCTCAGTTGCCGCTCCGAGCCGACTCCGCGGTCCGTTCCGCCTCGTCGTCGGGCACGAGGTGGACCTCACCGCCGTGTTCGAACGCGAGGACCACGTCGGCGTCGCCGTCGACGAACGCCGGGTTCGGGACGGTCTTCGCCTCGTAGGTGACGGGGTCGAGCACCTGGATCGCGTTCTCGTCTTCGACGGTCACCACGGTGGTCTCCGTCGCGTCCGCGCGGGTCCCGAGCCGGGTCGCGTCGGGGGCCTCCGCGTCCGCGAACGCGGACGTGTACTCCGCGCCGCTCGCGAGCCGGATCCCCTGGAGACGGCCCGAGACGCCCGTGACGAGGACCGGCCCGTCGCCGTCCTCGGGGTCGACGATCTCGCCCTCCGCGTACTTCGGGAGCCGCACCGCGAACGTGACGCGGTACACCTCGTTGCCGTCGCCGTCCTCGGTGACGAGCGTCGGATACGACTCGAAGCTCCCGCCGAGCGACTCGGTGATCCGCGTCGCCACGTTCTGCGCGAGCCGGTTCGAGGAGAGCTTGATGTCCGGCCCGTCGTCCGTCTCGTTCACCTCGGTGATGAACGCCTCGCGGTCGCCGTCGGCCTCCTGGTCGGCGACGTACGACTCCGCGATGTCGAGCGCCTCGGCGCGCTCCGCCGGGGTGAGGTCGCGCTCGTCCGCGCGGACCTGAACGATCCCGGCGTAGTAGCCGCCGGCGATGCGCCCGCAGCGGTCGCAGGTCCCCCGTGATATCTTCACGGGGACCGTCACCTCCGCGGAGCGGAGGGTCCCGCGGACGACGCCCGAGAAGCGGCAGTGCATCCGGACCGTGTTCTCGTCGACCTGCTCGGGCTCGACGCCCCACTCGACCTCCTCGGCGTCGACGTGGACGCCGAGCGCCTCCGCGACCTCGTCGACGGCGACGTCGGTGTAGTCGCGCGCGCCGACGTCGCGCCACGACTCGCCGCGCCTGACGGCGCCGCAGCCGGAACAAACCAACACCTCGATCCGGTCGGGGGCGTCGACCAGGTCGAAGTCCTCGAAGTAGCAGTCGTCGCAGAGCAGCGCGTCTCGCCCGCGCGGCTCGCCCGGAAGGGGGTCGCGCCGCTCGGGGACCGGGTCGCCGCAGCGCGGACAGAACTCCCGCGACTCGCTCATTACCCGCGGCTACGCCGAGGGCCCGTTTAAACGACGCGGACCGTCCCCGTCGGCGTCGACGGTTCTGCGGGCGGCTCCGGCCGTTCCGCGCGGGTCGCGACCTCCGAAATGGTTTTTCGCACGGACCGAGAACGGGTGCGTATGAGCGGTAACCCAGACGACGAGCGGCTCGAAGAACTGCGCGAACAGAAGATGGAGGAGCTTCGCGAGCGACAGGGCGGCGAGGGCGACGCCGCGGAGGCCCAACAGCAGGCCCAAGAGCGCGCCGAGGCCCAGCAGGAGGCGGTGCTGAAACAGTACCTCACCGACGGAGCCCGCCAGCGCCTCAACGCGGTCGAGATGTCGAAGCCGCAGTTCGGCGAGAAGGTGAAGAAACAGGTCGCCGCGCTGGCGCAGAGCGGACGCATTCAGGGACAGATCGACGAGGACCAGATGCGCGACCTGCTCAAAGAGCTCCAGCCCGAACAGAAGAGCTTCGACATCCGCCGCCGGTAGATGGAGCTCGCGCTGCTGTACAGCGGGGGGAAAGACTCCTCGCTGGCCGCCCACCTGCTCGACCGGTTCTACGACGTCCGCTGTGTCACCGGGAGCTTCGGGCTCACGGACGACTGGGAGCACGCCGAGCGGGCGGCCGGCGAACTCGGGTTCCCGTTCGAGCGGGCCGACCTCGACCGCGAAGTGGCCGAGCGCGCCGCCGAGACGATGGTCGCGGACGGCTACCCCCGGAACGGGATCCAGCGCGTCCACGAGCACGCCCTCGAGACCATCGCCGCGCTCGACGTCGACGCCATCGCGGACGGCACCCGCCGCGACGACCGCGTCCCCACGGTGTCGCGGGCGCAGGCGCAGAGCCTCGAGGACCGAAACGGGATCGACTACATCTCCCCGCTCTCCGGGTTCGGCCGCCACGCCGTTGACCAGCTCGTCGAGGCGACCTTCGATGTCCAGCAGGGACCCAGCGAGGAGGTCCCCAAGGCCGACTACGAGGACGAGCTCCGGACGCTCATCGCCGACGAGTACGGCGAGGGCACGGTGGGAGAAGTGTTCCCGGACCACGACCAGACGTACGTCCACGGCCGGACCGACTGACTCCCGCAGACCCGGAAGCGCCGGAACTCCTTTCGACCCCGCGGTCGTAGCGTCGGGCATGTCATCCGACCGAGTCGTCGACCTGCTCAAGACGGCGTACGCCGACGAGATCGAGACCGTGATGAACTACCAGACGAACGCGATCGTCCTCGACGGCGTCCGGGCCGAGGAGATCAAAGAGAGCCTCAAACAGGACGTCCAGGAGGAGCTCGGCCACGCCGAACAGCTCGGGCAGCGGCTCAAACAGCTCGACGCGCGGCCGCCCGGCTCCGCCGAGTTCACCGCCGGGCAGGAGTCGCTCCAGCCGCCCGAGGACTCGACGGACGTGTTGGCCGTCATCAACGGCGTGCTCGACGCCGAGGAGGACGCGATCGCGACGTACCGCGACCTGATCGACGCCGCGGAGGCGGCGGACGACCCGGTGACCGAGGACCTCGCCGTGACGCTGCTCTCGGACGAGGAGGCCCACCGGACCGAGTTCCGCGGATTCCAGAAGGAGTACCAGCGCGAGTAGACGGCCCGCGGAGCCGCCGCCCCTCGGCCGCGACCGCGCGCCGATCCCGGCTGTCCCGCCCCGAAGGGATGCTTTCAAGCGGGCGCTCGCCGAACCGGCGTCCATGTACGACGGCCTCAAAGGCTTCCGCGACTTCTACCCCGGCGAGCAGTCCGCCCGCCGCGAGGTGACCGACGCGATCGAGGACGCGGCGGCCCGCCACGGCTTCCGCGAGATCGCGACGCCCGCGCTAGAGCGGACGGAGATGTACGTGGACAAATCCGGCGAGGAGATCGTCGAGGAGCTGTACGCCTTCGACGACAAGGGCGGCCGCGGCGTCTCGATGACGCCGGAGCTCACGCCGACGGTCGCGCGGATGGTCGTCGAGAAGGGCCAGGAGCTGTCGAAGCCGATCAAGTGGGTCTCCACCCGCCCGTTCTGGCGCTACGAGCAGGTCCAGCAGGGCCGGTTCCGCGAGTTCTACCAGACGAACATCGACGTGTTCGGCTCGTCGGCGCCCGAGGCCGACGCCGAGGTGCTCGCGACCGCCGCCGACGCCCTGACCGACCTCGGACTCACCGGCGACGACTTCGAGTTCCGCGTCTCGCACCGCGACATCCTCGGCGGTCTCGTCCGGTCGCTCGCCGCCGACCCCGACGCGGTCGACACCGCCGCCGCGATCCGCGCGGTCGACAAGCGCGCGAAGGTCGACGACGCCGAGTACGTCGGACTGCTCTCCGACGCGGGCCTCGCCCGCGACACCGCGCGCGACTTCGACGACCTCATCGCGGGGGTGGAGACCGTCGACGACCTCGACGCGGTCGCCGAGGCGGGCGACGAGTCGGTCGAGGCCGCGGTCGAGAACCTCCGGAACGTCCTCGCCGCCGCCGCCGACTTCGGTGCGGGCGAGTTCTGCGACGTGTCCCTGACGACCGCCCGCGGGCTCGACTACTACACCGGGGTCGTCTTCGAGTGCTTCGACTCCACCGGCGAGGTGTCCCGCTCCGTCTTCGGCGGCGGGCGCTACGACGACCTCATCGAGAGCTTCGGCGGCCAGCCCACCCCCGCGGTCGGGGTCGCCCCCGGCCACGCCACTCTCAAGCTGCTCTGCCAGCGCGCCGGGGTCTGGCCGGACGAGGAGCTCTCGACCGACTACTACGTGCTCGGCGTGGGCGACACGCGGGGCGAGGCGGCCGCGCTCGCGAGCGACCTCCGCGCGCTCGGCGACGACGTGGTGGTCGAACAGGACGTCTCCGACCGCTCGTTCGGCGCGCAGTTGGGCTACGCCGACTCGATCAACGCCGAGACGGTCGTGGTCGTCGGTGAGCGCGACCTCGAGAACGGCGAGTACACGGTGAAGGACATGGAAAGCGGCGACGAGACGACGGTGCCTGTCGAGGAGTTCCCGCCCGAGGAGGGGCTCCCGACGTACGAGGACTACGAGTAGGCGCGTCGGTCGCGGCCTGAACCCTTTTCAGGGTCGCACGGGGAACGGGAGACGATGATCCCGCTCGCGACGACGATGCCCCCGACCGAGGTCGCGCTCCGCGTGGCCGCGGGCGTCCTCCTCATCCTGATCAACGCGTACTTCGTGGCGGTCGAGTTCGGCCTGACGCGCCTCCGGCAGTACCCGGAGTCGGAGATGGACACCCCCGGACTGCGGCGCGCCTGGGAGATGACGGACGACCTGGAGTTCTACCTCACCACCTGTCAGGTGTGGATCTCCGGCACGAGCATCGCGCTCGGTATTGTCGCCGAGCCGGGGCTTGCGGCGATCTTCGCGCCGATATTCGAGAACACCGCGCTCGCGTCGGCCGGCGCGGGCTCGCTGTTGGGTTTTTTCCTCATCAACATGGTCCACCTGACTCACGGCGAGCAGACGCCGACGTATCTCGGCGTCGAGCGCTCGAAGCAGGTCGCGAACTACGGCGCTCGGCCGCTGTACTGGTTCGCCTGGAGCATCTCGCCGCTGATCAAGTTCGGCGACTGGGTCGCGAAGGCGACGCTGGGGCTCTTCGGCGTCGAGATGACCGGGTCGTGGACCGAGGCCGAAGGGGAGGTGCTGGAGACGCGCGCGCAGCTCCGCACCCGCCTCGGCTCGATGATGGAAGACATCGAGCTACCGAAGGAACGGCGCGAGGAGATTCTCAACGCGCTCGACGTGGATCGGGTCACCGTCGCGGACGTGATGACGCGGCCCGACGAGATCGTCTCGCTGACCACGACGGCGTCGGTCGACGAGAACCTCGACCGGATCCGGGACACCCCGCACACGCGCTTCCCGCTCGTGGGCGAGGACCGGGGCGACTTCGAGGGGATCGTGTACGCCCCCTCGATCGTGAGCCGCTTCGACGCGCTCCGCGACGGCGACCTGACGTTCGCGGACGTCGCGGCCCCCCCGCTGACGGTCTCCCCTGACGCGAGCGTCAGCGACGCCTACGACCGGTTCCAGGCGGAGTCGCAGGAGCTCGCTCTGGTCGTCGCTGACGGCGAGGTCGTCGGCCTGCTCACCGCGACCGACGCCATGGAGGCGGTGATGGGCCAGCTGGAGGACCCNCTGGACGCCGGCGAACTGTAGCGCGCGACACGACTCCGGTCAGTCCTTGTACGCCTCGCGCAGGAACACCAACGCCCCGCCGAGCATCGCGAGGTTGCCGAAGAAGGCGAGCCGCTCGCCGCCCTTGTCGTCCTCGTCGGCGTTCCAGAAGTCGTGCATCGTCGCGGTGACGACGGTCAGGAACGCGACCGCCGCGCCGGTCGCGACCCGCGGGAGCCGCCAGAGCGCGATGCCGACGCCGGCGACGATCATCATGCCGGAGGCGAACGGCGCGGCCACGTCCGGCATCGGAACGCCCGCCGACTCGGCGTACTCGATCGTGTCGTCCATGTCGCGGAAGTCCTCCGAGGCCTGCGCGGCGAGGCCGGCGCCTAGGAGGACGCGCCCGAGCCGCGACGGCGCGCCGCGGCCGGTCGCCTCGTCGCTCGCGTCTGGTGTTTCGTCGTCGCTCATACCGCACACAACGCGGCCGCGCCTCATAAATCGCGGTGGCGGCGGACGCGGCGTCCCGTCGCGCCGCCCCCTCGCGCCGCGTCGGTCGCCCCTCACGCCCGGTCGATCTGCGCCAGCAGCTCCGCGGTCGCCGCCTCGTCGAAGCCCATCGGGCGGCGCCACCAGGGCCCCTTCCCGGAGTCGCTCGACAGGTCGGTGACGATCGGGTTCGCCTCCACCCCTGCGTCGGGCGCACTCAGCGGAACGACCCGGTCGAAGCGGCCGGACGCGTCCGGGTCGCCGACCGCGACGACGCGGGCGTCGAACGGGTCCCGCTTCAGGTGCGCGTTGGTCGGCGCCGCCGCGGCGGCGGCGGCGCGGTCGACGACGCCGTCGCCCTCGGCCGGCGAGAGTACGCGCTCGATCCGGATCCCCGCGAAGAGGTACGCGCCCCAGTCGGGGGCGAGGTCGTCGTCGACGGCGACGCCGTGCTCTCGGAGCCACGCGCCGCCGCGGTCGTCCGCGCCCGCGTCGCCGGGGCGCTCGTCGCCCGGTCCGGCCCAGTCGCGCGGCCGCAGCGACAGCGTCGCGTAGAACAGGAGCCGGTCGCCGGGTTCGAGGGTCGCGATCCGCCCGGCCTTCACCCCGTGCGGGTCGCCGTACGTCGCGCGCTCGCGGCCGTGGACGCCCGGGAACTCGGGGTCGGCGTGGACGGGCACCTCGCGCAGGGCCTCCGGGACGGCGAACGGGAGGTCGAGGTCGCCGTAGGTCGGGACCGGCTCGTCGACCGGGGCGCGCCCGCGCGGCAGCGTCGCCGCCGACTCGGGGATCGGGACGTACGCGAAGGAGCCGTCGGGGTAGACGGGCCCCCGGAACCCGGGTTCGTTCGTGTTGGCGGCGACGTTGACCGCGAGGGCGCGAGGGTCCGGCATCGAAAAAGCGCGGGCTCAGTCCGCCGTCGCCGCGGTCGCCTCGTGGTCGATCTCGGTCCCGAGCAGGTCGAGGAACTGTGCGATCCACTCGGGGTGATCGGGCCACGCTTGGCCGGTGACGAGGTTCCCGTCGGTCGTCACGCCGTCGACCCACGAGCAGCCGGCGGCCTCGACCTCCGGCCTGACGGCGGGGTACGCCGTGATCTCGTAGCCGTCGAGGACGCCCGCCGCAGCGAGGATCTGCGGGCCGTGACAGATCGACGCGACGGGCTTGTCCGCCTCGAAGAAGTGCCGCACCGCGTCGAGCACCTCGTCGTAGCCGCGGAGGTACTCGGGGGCGCGCCCGCCGGGAACGACTAAGGCGTCGTAGTCGGCCGGGTCGACCTCGTCGAAGCCGTGCGTGAGCTCGAAGTCGTGCCCGCGCTCCTCCAGGTACGTCTGGTCGCCGCGGAAGTCGTGGATCGCGGTCTTGACCGTCTCGCCGCCCTCCCTGCCCGGACAGACGGCGTGGACCTCGTGGCCGACCGCCTGGAGCGCCTGGTACGGCACCATTATCTCGTAGTCCTCCCCGAAGTCGCCGACGATCATCAGTATCCGTTGTCCTGTCATGTGTGCGACACCACCTCTGCGTACGCGCTGCTGGCCAATAACGATACTGGCGTGAGATATCATACCACGAACAAGCCGCTTTCGATCACCGACGCGTCGGCCGCACGGCGCCCTCAGCGCGGCGGGCTCGGCGGCTGGAGGTCCCGCTGAAACTCGTCGAACTGCTCGAGGTCGTCCGGGAGGTCGTACTCGATCTCGCGGTCGTCCTGGTTGTCGGGGAGCCGGCCGTCCTCGATCTCCTCGGCGGCCTCCTCCCACCCCGGCTTCACGCGGACACTGCGGGCGGGCGATCCGACGACCACGTGATGGGCGGGCACGTCGCCTTGGACCACGGATCGCGCGCCCACGACGCTGTTCTCGCCGACGCGGCAGCCGGCCCGGACCATCGCGTCGTAGGTGACGCGGGCGTCGTCCTCGACGATCGTGTGGAAGTTCCGGACCTCGGTCTGGTCGACGATGTCGTGGTCGTGGCTGTAGAGGTGGACGCCGTCGGAGATGGAGGCGCGGTCGCCGATCGTCAGCTTCCCGCGGTCGTCGAGGTGGACGTCGTCGTGGATCACGACGTTGTCGCCCACCTCGATGTTGTGGCCGTAGGTGACGGAGATCCCCTTGAAGAAGCGACAGTCGTCGCCGCACTCGGCGAAGAGGTGGTTGCCGAGCATCTGCCGGAACCGGAGCGCGAACTCGACGTTGTCGGCCATCGGTGTGGCGTCGAACTGGCGCCAGAGCCACTGGAGGTGCTTCGAGCGCTGGAAGCGCTCCTCGTCCTTCTCGGCGTAGTACTCCGACTCCAGCGTCGCGTTACACGGGTCGTACCCCTGGAGGCGCACGCGCTCGGCGCGCGACACCGATTCGCCGCTTTGCCACGCCTCCCACGCCTCCCGGTCGCCGTGGAGGTCGATCAGCACGTCACGGACGACCTCGCAGGTGTCCTCGTCCGAGGAGAGCCGCTCGTCCACCTCGTCGATGAACCCTCGGACCCCGGCCTCGGCGCCGTCGGGCAGGGACACGTGTCGCTTTGTCATCGGCCCTCCTTCGTCGCCATCACTCAAATGGATTCGGTTGTGCGACCACGGCGCCTCAGCCGATCAGTACAGTTCCTCGGCGGCAAATATGCCGACGAGAACGCCCGTGAAGGCGATCACGAACGCCGGGGCGATCGCGGCCCTGCCGAACGAGAGCAACAGCGCGGTGACCGCGACGACGGCGATGATCCCGAGCAGGGCGATCACGGCGTCGAGCCGCCGACGGAGGGAGTCGTCCATGGGCGGTCGACGAGCCGGGATCAAGTAATAGGCGGCGGGACGAGCCGAGACGAGCGAGCGTGATCGCCGCCCGCTCCACCGCCCCGAGACCGACAGCGATCGCCGGCCGTTCCACCGCCCCGAGACCGACCGCGCCCGATAAGTGTCCCGACCACCAACCGGTTGGCATGCAACACCGCGAACTCGGTAACTCGGGCGTCGAGGTCTCGGAGGTCGGCTTCGGCGCGTGGGTCGTCGGCACCGACTGGTGGGGCGACCGCTCGGACGAACAGGCGGTCGGGATGGTCGAGGAGGCGCTCGACGCGGGCGTCACCTACGTCGACACCGGCGACGTGTACGGCCACGGCGACAGCGAGGAGATAATCGGGACGGCGATCGCCGGCCGCCGCGACGAGGTGACGCTGTCGACGAAGATCGGCTACGACTTCTACGACAACCCGCAGGCCGGTCACGGCGAGCTCCCGAAGGAGCTGAACCGTGAGTACCTCACCGAGGCGTTCGAGGCCTCGCTGGACCGCCTCGACACGGACTACGTCGACGTGCTCCAGCTCCACAACGCGAACGTCGACGAGGTGACCCCCGAGGTGCGCGACCTCCTCCGCGAGTGGAAGGCCGACGGGCGCGTCCGCGCGCTCGGCTGGGCGCTCGGCCCCTCGATCGGCTGGCTCGCCGAGGGCGACGCCGCCGTCGAGTACGAGGAGTTCGACGCGGTCCAGACCGTCTTCAACCTGTTCGAGCAGGAGCCCGGTCGCCACTTCGTGGACACGATCCGCGAGAGCGGTTCGGACACCTCCGTCATCGCTCGCGTCCCGCACTCCTCCGGCCTGCTGAACGAACAGGTGACGCCCGACACCGTCCTCGAGGACGGCGACCACCGCTCGCACCGCCCGAAGGAGTGGTACGAGACCGGCTGGGAGAAGGTCGACGCGATCCGCTTCCTCGAAGACCCCGACGGCGTTGAGGGGACGCGCACGATGGCGCAGGCCGCGATCCGCTGGCTGCTCGCGCACGACGAGGTCGCCTCCGTCACCCCGACGTTCCGCGACGGCGCCGACATCGCCGAGTGGAGCGCCGCCGCCGACGTGCCGCCGATCTCCGACGCCGAGTACGAGCGGC
>P_A23_Liq_2_FmtDRAFT_1000035_pt1 | contig 30816 bp, 23 predicted proteins | sample PonA232FremontCA_FD_10599 | JGI IMG/M metagenome (IMG submission 10599) | reverse complement strand
TACTTCGAATAGTTTCACTGGGGGTGTCGAATGACGCGGGTTCAGCGACTCCGATCACTGACAGGGATAATCACGGCGGTAAAGACTTGCATTAATCACTATGAATCCTAAGTAACATTGAGCGATATCGGGTCTTGGATTAATATTTTGATCATAAGTGAATTAAGATCGCTGAGGACACTATCCGATCGGGATCTACCGATTCAGCCCTCTGGATCTCACGCGTATTATTATGATCTTTTGCTTCTGTATTGTCGTTTGAATTCGCTAGCAATCCACAGATGTATCAGTTGACATCCTTCTCTGTGCAAACGCGGAGGAACCGTGAGCGCGAGCGTGAGCGTGAGCGTGAATGGTGGAGATTTCAGGTTTGCAGTTCCACCGAACCCCGGCACGGTGAGAGTCCGTATGGGGTTCACGGACTGTGGCGAGTCGAGTGGAACTGCTGGGAGTGCTGGGAGTGCCACATCTCAGCCCCCGGTACTCCTATCCTCCATCGTGTTCGGACTCCCGGAGTTGGTTGTGCCTCGGGGAGTGCGGCAGATTTCGACGGACTCAGAGTTACTTTCTGCGGTGTTTTCAAGCAGTCGGGCACTGCATTTGCATCTGCATCGGTTCAGTATATATATGAACCGACCGTTCACCTGACTGGTTCCGATTCCTGTCTGAGTGCATGGGGCGGACAGGCGGCCATTGTCGGAGTGACCGAAATCGCCCTGCCCTGTTCCCGATCTGATTCTTATCTATAGATAGGCTTGCCTGTCAGTTCAAGCTCCGGAGTCCCAAATCTCAGCGTGGCTATTGCAACGGAGATTTCCTCCGGGCTGTCGGATTCATCCTACGGCTGAACCCGCAGGTATTCTCCTTGATCCTGTATAACACAGTATTGGCGAATATTGCGGGGGAGTGCTGAATTCCATTCATCATTAGAGTAACTTAGTTATCATGAATAACTGATACATATATCTTTGAGTTCAACTGAGGTTTATATAAATAGAGTTAGTATGTGGTCGTATGCCAAAATACTCCACCGGGAGCGGAGGTGGTAGCGGTGACGGCGACAGTTGTGAACTCTGTGGGCAATCAACAGCCACGCTTACGCAGGCAAACGTCGCTGGCGCCGAATTACTCATCTGTGAAGAATGTACACCACACGATGATGCGGGGGCTGGTCCTGGTAGCAGTAATAATGAGGAACGAAGTGATGATGAGCCATCACGACAGAAACGGGCTGTGCAGCAGCATGCACGCATGCATGATCAAGCAACTAGCGATTCACGTCATTGGGAGCGTGAGGGAACGAATTACGAACAGGACCAACTTCCATATCTTGTCTCCGAATATGGTGAGATTGCAGCGTCCGCTCGCCAAGCTGCCGGATTTACGATTGATGAGTTAGCGACTGAATTAGAGGTCGAATCAGGAGACATACTCGCAGTTGAACAGGGTCGAGCAACAAGAGCAGGTGTTGGGGGGTCACTCATTCGCGAACTTGAATCAACGCTTGATATCACACTCGTTGATGAGTAGGTGTATTATTCGCATCATAATTCATGCATATTCCCATGAGACGACGACTCTGACATGACTTCTATTTATATTGACAACATCCATTTTGACTCGGTACTTTGATATCGCGAAGTTGATTTGNTCCTGGCTAAATTGTCACATATGCAAACCCGCGCTCCGAATGACCCAACTGTGCGTGAGTTTACTGCGACCGTCACGGGAATTGACGGACAGGTAGTGACATTAGACCATACATACTTTTATGCTGAGAGTGGTGGACAACCACCGGATATCGGGACGCTTAGTGACATCTCAGTGACTGACGTGCAGTCAGCGGATGGTGTTGTTAAACATACGCTTGCATCGACACCCGCATTTGATATCGGTGATGATATAACCGGTATCATTGACGATGAATTCCGCAATTATTGCATGCGGGCACACACTGCAAGTCATATTATCTATGGCGCTGGCCGTCAGATTCTTGATAATCTTGGCTATGGTGGATTTGGGATTAATTCTGAGAAAATTCGTGTTGACTTCACGACAACGACACCGATTGATGATGAAACACTCATCAAATTAGAGCAATTGACAAACCGCACCGTCTGGGAAAGTCGGGACGTAACGTGGGAGACCGTCCCGACAGCTGAGGCAGCAGCGCGTGAGGATGTTGCATTCAACACTAAAACCGAAGAGGGCGTCATGAGTGATGCCGATTCTGTTCGACTTGTTGATATCGACGGATGGGATGTAGCCGCATGTGGCGGGACGCATGTTGGGAACACCAGTGCGGTTGGTCCGGTGACAGTTCTTGAGCGATCAAATCCAGGTGAAGGAATGACACGAATTGAGTTTGCTGTCGGACCAACAGGAATTGATCGACGAGCAACACAACATCGTGCGCTTCGTGAAACAGCAATAGCGTTGGAAACAAATATTATTAATTTGAGTGATCGGGCGACTGCACTTCGTGATGAACGTGATGAGCTCGAATCACGGGTGAATGACTTAGAGGCGAAGATACTTGATTCAGCAATTGTTGATTTCGAATCGACACAGACCGACACGGCAGTCTGGCGTATNGGATCAATCACAGAAATATCTGTTGGGGTAAATGACGCTGGAGAGGCTGCAAAGCGGGCTCTCAAGTCACCATCCAATATTGATCATGAAGGAGTACCTCATGGTTCGGTTATTGCTATTGTTGGTACTGGTGAGCGTCCATTTGTCGTTATCGCTGCTGATGATGCGAGCGAGGTCAATGCTGGCACAGTGATTGATGAACTCACGGATACATATGGTGGTGGAGGTGGTGGCGGACCATCATTTGCACAAGGTGGTGGACTTGCTGCGTCACCCTCGACGGTTCGGTCGACACTTCGCGAGTGGGATCAATAATCGCACAGAGTATTGTATCACGTTCACTATATACACTCTCAAAAATGTAATTCTATTATATCTTATATCTTATATATTATATCTTATATCGGATGACTGCATCAACAATTCCGATTGTTTGACCGACTCCGACAAGTGCGAGTCCAGCAAATATTAAAACCATTTCACTACCGCTGATAAAGTAAAGCACCGTTCCAGCAACCGAGATAACAGCAGCCCCAAACGTTGTTAATGGTACTGCACCTGACCGGCGACCGGTGTCAATAAATCCGATTGCAGGAAGAAGCATCCACCCACTAAGTGAAACGCGAAGGAGACCTCGATTCAGTGGCGTCGAGAGTAATCCAATCAACCCACTAAGTGTAATAACAAACCCAATCGCAACAATAATCCACCATGTCCGAAGAGCGCCAGAACGCATATCACTCCAGGAGAGCACAACAAATCCAGCTAATATGACAGCCATTACACCATGAGCGATTGTGAGTGCTTCTAACGACACATACTCCGCATGTGCGGCACCGACAACAATCCATGCGAGCGGAACAAGAAGAGCCGGACCATTCGCACGAAAACGCTGAAGCATAATCGATACTACACAGAGGGGTTGCAAGAATCTTGACCTCTATTCAACCGTCAGATGATGTTAAAACTGCACTGAACAGTACTGGAATGTCTGATTGCGTACTTCGTCTCACATGAAATCATATTTCCAATAATTCTTACAGTGACCGCGTGAGCATCTCACCCCATCGATCACACCCATGACGATCATAAAACGCCCGAGCACGGTCATTTTTCGGGTCAACATCTAATACAAGCCGATTTACTGGTAAGGTCTGCTCGCGGGCAATTGTAAGTATAGCTTCAAATAATGCATCGGCGACTCCCTCACCACGATATGATGGAGCGACATACAATTCATTGAGCACAGCTGCATCCCAGATGAACCCGAATAACTCTGGGAGCAAAAATGCGTAACCGACGAGTGTATTTGTCTTAGCTGTCTTTGTGCCGTTCTTATCGTTATTCAATGTATTAATATTATTGACCGTAGGGTGGTCACACACCTCTGTATGATCATCGATCATAGCAACGGCGATACATCCCGGATCGATTCCGACACAGTGACTAACCCACGCCAGCCACCGATCATGATATGTTGCTGTTAACTTTGATTCATATAAATCGGACTTTTCAGCATCTCCAGTCTTAGCGCCAAGTTCACGCTCGAATGCTTGCTTACACTTCCACAGAGCCTTTTCATCACTGAGTTGTTCGTATGGGCGGATTGTGATCTCTGGCGGGCAACTCATCGGTGCTGGTTATCCATTTTAGCTCGACTCATGAAGTACGATTTGATCATTTGAGAATATATAGTGAACCTATGAACAAGTATTGATGAAACCTTCATATCTCGTTATTCTGTCATATTTGTGATCGTATCACGCTCTGCGTGTTCATGTCGGCTACGGTACAATCGGAGTGACGTCACGATTGCTGCGAGTGGAAGGAGCCACCCTCGAAATCCCGTCATTGCAACTGGAAAAATCCGCTCAACCTGTGGTTGCTCTGATTCGACACCTCCTGAGTCAGTGTCTGCTCCAAGTGTTGGTTCTGCATCGATTACAGTCCGAAACTCAAAGTTTTGTGTTGTCCGTGACTGTGTTGCATCTGGTGACGCTGATGGTTCTATGAACGTTTGCACCCATCCACGATCTGTTGAGTATAATAATCGTCCATCGACTGTCATAAATGCGTCATGAAACGGATAAAACACATTCACTCCTCCCACAACGAGATCAGGAACAATTCCGGCTGCGAACATGCAACCGACAGCGACAAACGACATCTCAACGCCAGAGTCTCCATATCGCTGTCGGAGTATTGATTGTTGCCGCCACCGTGTTTCCCAGATTAATCCAACTATGAGTAGGGTTGGCAGGACAAATGTGTGTCCAACGGCGCGATGAGCGCCAGAAAACATCACTTCAAATGCAACATCAAGATCCGGCAGTGCTGTCGCTCCAGCAACAATTAATACGTGTCGTCCAGTGAAGCGATCTCCAAGGATCCCAACCGCAAGTAATAGCCCAAGCGAAATGTGAACGAGTGTTGATGGCACACCTATTTTTCTGACATACAGAAGCTTGAGCGTTCGTCTGGTATCAAAAATAAATCCATACTCACCCTCATGTGTCATGAGCTAATGATATAAATAATATACTCTGATCCGAATATTCTCTATTGGTTCTAGATTCACAGTTTCTGAAGTATCTTCATTATATATCGAATGAATGGTTGATACGCTTTTTAGTAGCCAACGGCAATAATAAATAGATATACGTGAACAACTCACAAAAGGAGCTATTTGGATGACGACCGCTGCTCCGCGAGATGATCTAGCTCGTCGAATCGCCGGTGAGGTCACACTCAGCAATGACCCTGGTGCAACACTTCGAAAATGGCGTACGGATTTTGATATTTCACAGACGACGCTTGCTGATCAACTCGATGTGTCCTCATCAGTAATCTCAGATTATGAAAGCGGACGACGCGAGAGCCCAGGAATCGGTGTTGTTCGACGGATGGTTGAAGCGCTATTAGATATTGATGAAGCGCGTGGTGGTGGTCGCATTCGACAATACGCGCGTGTTATTTCGGCTGGATTTGAGAGTGATATCGTTCAAGATCTGCGAGAATATCCAACAGCAATCCCACTTGAGACATTATATGAGGCGATGGGTGCAACTGAAATCGTCCGTGGTGATCATGACCGCATCAGTGGACACACAATCATCAATAGTATTGAAGCGATAACTCGCCTTTCGTCTGAGGAGTTTTATCGGCTATATGGACAGTCCACATCGCGTGCACTTGTCTTTACGGGCATCACGCGTGGTGAATCCCCACTCGTCGCAATGCGCGTCGTCAATCCAACCCCAAATGCAGTTGTACTTCATGGGGTTACTGAGGCAGAGCTTTGGGAACACGCCCCAGCACTGGCAACGATTGATGGGTTTTCACTTGCGCTCTCGAATCAAGATTTAGAAACAATGATTGATGATGTCCGTCGATTAGTATGAATCACTCTGGAGTCACATCTGAGCCCCGATATCACACCAATTCATCTGAGCGCCTGGAAAATCGGGCGATCGGATGCAGATGAACATAATTTCTCTTGCATTCCTCTGAACGGGGATGAGCTGAAATATCATCTGAATCAACCCACTTTACTCGTGAAAATTGCTCAATCTGTCTGATTTTGTATTACTTGTCTCACATATATAGAGTAGTAATCGCAGACTGTGAGATATCTCTTGTCACAATATCACTACCGCAATCTGAGGAAGGGGACTCCACCGCAAAGATATTGAAACCACGGACTGCTTTCTAGATCATAACTGAGCGTTGACTTGGCTAACTAGTGCTAACTCAATATCGATTTACTCAACATATTCATATCGTCGCTCGCTCATCCGTCCCCATCCGGTAAAGACAAATTCTGATTCAGGCGTGGTGAATGCCTCAATCTCAGTATCTTTTTCATGATTGTGTACGTCATGGACACGCTCGTATTCATCAAATGAAAGATCATATCGAGCTTCAAGTTGGGTATCAACATTAATTGGTGCAATTGCTTCACGCCATCCCGGCTGTACAGTTTCAGCGTGAATCTCTGCTTGTGCACCTGATCCATATGATGCAACAAGGAGTTTCTCGCCGGCAAGGTCACGATCTGCATCTACGGCAGACATAAGTGTTGAAAGCCGTGCAATATGTACTGACCCGGTGTACCAATTTCCAACCATCCGGGCTATATTGACCGTTGGATCAATTGCGGTTTCATACCACTCACGATATGTGTCTGTTTCTTTGAGCTCATCCATATATCCACGAATTGCTTCCTCATACGCCTCTCGTGATACATATTCTGATTCTCGTGGCTGGCTTCCAATTTCACTTGCGAGTGCTGATTCGACGTCAGTCCCTCGCGAGATATGTCTAAATCCAAGGAGTGCTGCTTTTCGCACCATCCCTGGAAATGGCGTGTGGAACGGAATATACGCGAAGTCATCAGAATGAGTGTCGTCAGCGATTGATTCATAATCTTCAAGAGCCTCTCGCATTCGCGCGAGATACACCTGCATGGATCGTTTTCCATCAACACTTGGGAACTGTTGATTCGGCTTGAGGAAATCCGTCTCATCAGCGCTCCCAAACCCTTGCTCAGTCGATAGCGCAACAATATCTGGGTCTGAATCAATGAGCATCGCTATTGCGCCTGCACCCTGTGTTGCTTCACCAGGGTCACCTCGCTCGTATAATGCGGTATCCGTTGCAATAACTAATGCAGCGCGACCGCGATTACGCCCCGCTCGGATCCAGTTGTATGCATCATCGATACTTTGCGTGCCTGAAACGCAAGCAAACTTCCGCTCTCCTTTGTTTGCATGATGAAAGTCATCTTCATACACTTCTTCGAGACAACCTGCAATATAAGTCGACACTGGCTTAGAGTTGTCAAATGCCGATTCTGTGGCAACGTCAATTCGACCGATATCATCCGGCGTTAGCCCCTTTCGGTCTAATAGCTGTTTTGCGGCGTTTGCTCCCATTGTTACGATATCTTCATACACATCAGGAAGGGAGGAATGCTCGACTCCCAACCCTTTTGTGTATTTTTCTGGGTCTTCGTCTTTGACAGGTGCAAATGTGTTTGGAAGATCAAGCCGTAGCTTTCCACTCCATAATTCAATTCCATCAATACCAACAGGTGTCTGTGACATATCTCTAATATCAATGGGCCGGTATTTGGATTTGTCGATGATAGATACGTTGTTTGTCGAAAACATATCGATTCGTACGCGTGATAATATATACTGAGCAGACGCAGTGCCACACAGTGCCATACAGTCCTCGGACGTGGATACGCGTCGTCACTCTCCATAGCAGTTCCACTCACCGAGATTGTGAGTATCTATCTCAGATTCGCACTGGTTGGATGCTCTGGAGAGGTATTTCTGGAGTGCTGGATTCTGGAAGGTCGAATAGTATGTGGGGACGACAGAAGCGATGTCGGAAAGTGGTGAACGGTATATCGAGAAGACGGAGCATTAGGCCGAGTGTCGGGCTTCACCCCCGCCGGCGGGTTCGGGGAACTTGCCCTCACAGGTTGTTAAACAATCACTGAGCGTCCACGAAGCAGAGAATAATTGATCAGCCGAGACTGAGCACGACTCTAGTAATTAGTCTTCTTCAACAACCTCGGGATCACTCATTGCACTTTGCAGGCTATCAAGCCCATTGACCCATTCAGAGACAAGCCCATATTCGATTTCATCGACAACAGTCACATCAAGTTCATCACCTGCAATAATTCGTGTTCCCGCTTGAACCAAATATCCGAGGGCGGCATCAACATCTTCGTCTGCCTCAGCGTCTGCGGCAGCCTCAACATACTCAGTCAATGGTGCTGACTCTGCGGTTCCTCCGAGAATGTACTCCTCAGCAGCATAAAAAACACAAATTAGACTGGTTTGAACACCATCGACAAGCATTATCTTATCCTCAGAACCTCCTTGTGCCTCAAATTCCGGCTCCGCCAACACGATTTCGCGAACTCGCTCTAGTTCATCAAGTGCTACTGATTGATCAAGATCATCCTCTTCAAATGCTGATACGATCTTTGCAATGGCAATTGCGGCATCATCTTGTAAATTCAACAACAACCGTGCAGAGTCCTCATTCTCTGGGTCTAATTCTTCTTCTTCGACGCGTGAAAGCCAGTTCTGCCACCGTTCTTCGGTATAGTATGTCTCCTCAGCCTCGGTCATATCTTCATAATTCCGGTCAGTACTCAAAGACCTTTCTTGTCGTATGCAGACAATGACATCACATTCTATGCACTGTGTCGTCAAAATCTCTCATATGCTGGGGTATGATACGCTGTATTCTCATAATAGAGAGACATCTCGTATCGCTCACAGATATCATTTGTAATAATATCCACTCATAGTGATTAGTGCAAGTCTTTACCGCCGTGATTATCGGTGTCGGTGATGTGAGCCGCTGAACCCGCGTCATTCGACACCGTCGGTAAAACTATTCGAACTAATCACTATCAATGGATGGGTCTATTGGAAAATATAAGATGATTCTCACACCGCTGAATTGTATGCATTTAGATGACTGTGTCAATCGAATCATCAACATGAATCCGAATAATACTAAGAGTGTGACGCACCTCAGGGTCAAGCCTGTGATGATGGTCTTGACAGCGTATAAAAGCACTCGACCTATTATAGATTCAAGATTTGGGATTCATGAATTCGACGCAAGCGTTGATTCTGTATCAATCTCGTAGATCATTTTCGGTGTTTCAATGTGTGCTTGCTCAATCGCAGTCTCATATCCATTTTGTTGTAACCACCTAACACGTCGAGGCACAGTTTTTGGTCCAAGGACTGCCCCGGGTCGATCAGGGTCATCAATAAAATCTGTCTCCATCAAAAATGGCTCATCCTCAATTGCCGCAGTCTCTAATCGATCTTTCTGCGACATGACGCTTGGCGTCGGTCCGGCGAGTGTTCCCCCAGCGTAATGTTTGACAACTCGCTGTGCAGGGACGCCTCGGTCCTCAGCCCACATTGCAATATCGGTAAGATCGTCTGTTGCTTCAGTGTGTAATTGAACAGCACAATCAACTTCACCACCGAGACGAAAGGCATGTTTCATCACACGATTTGACGCTTTCCATACTGACTCAGAGACATCATAATGCGGTCGTCCAGATTTCAATGCAAGTGCGGTGTCATTTTGGACATATGACGCTGCACGGTCGAGTCCGGCACACATCAACTCTGCTGCTGTCTCGGGGTCATATGACCGCTCATCCACGAGCCGAGAAATCAGTCCAGGGTGAACACCTAATACCGGCCATGCCCGTCCTGGAAGAATTTCTGATGCGGTCTCGACAATATCAATTGTTGTCTCGAAAACTGCATCGAAATCTGAACCGGATGTCGGATTGATGCCAAGATGCCAGGACGGTTTATTGACAACGAGAAGGTGAGTTCCGCCCATCTGAGTAAAGTCCTTGACGGCATCAATCCCTTGACCATGCTCTGGGTCAAGATGAAGATGATTATCAAGAATTGGCGTTTTTAGTGAGTCCATACAGATTAGTGTCTATCCATACACTTAATTATCATATCCAACGAACGTCGGAGCATCCCCTGCTGTCTCGGAGTTTGAATTCGAGTTTGGGTCTGTGNCCGTATCTGTATCTGCGTCTACATTTGCATCGACATTGGCGTGTGATTTTATTTTTTCATTGATAGTTTGATTTTCTTGATGAGCCATTNCATTCGCCGTCACGCCGTGCGCATCCTTGCTCTGATTTTNNNTAGACACATCAATATTTTCCTGGTTATCTTCGCCAAGGGTTATCTGAGTATCTGCTGCGTTCCGGAGGGCATCAGAACGTCCATTCACTCCTGGTGCAATGACGACTGTTCGTCGGTCATGACTGTTTGCAGCCTCAATCGCAGGCTTAAAATCGGCGTCTCGGGAGACAATTGCGATGATATCGGCTGTATCTGTTACAGCGGCTTTGGTAAGATCAACACTTAGTCGAACATCGACATCGGTACTTGTGACAATAACCTCAAACCCTCGTGACTCTGCTGCTTGAATCAATCCTGACGGTGCATGCTCATCAAGATATAGTCGTCTTATAGCAGGACGCCCGAATTGCTCTGCTGCTGTCCGCACATCGTCAAGATCGACGTCGAACTCCTCACGAAGAACGTTCGGTCCATCAACAAATAAGCCAACAGACCGATTTGACTGTTCATACAACCGTCTGAGGATACTCATATACTCTACTTATACCGGTAGTTGCATAATATCGCTGGTATATAGTTATAAACACATACTAGCATCCTACAAACACCGAGGGATACGGACTACCAGCGACGTCATCTACTTCAATACATCATCTCATCACTGATATGTCCTCAACGATTACCTCATCTTGATATAACTTTTCGATAGTTGCGATAGTGTATACGATTAATGAAGTTGCCTGCCGTGATACGCCTTGTCGATCTGACCGTCAGAATGATCCAGCATTAATCGTTACTGCGAGCGGTCTCCCTGGTGGGGGAGTCTATCATTTCCAAACGGAGTGTAGCGGGAGTTCCCCGCGGTGGTAATGTATACGTGTGAATCATCCACCTCATTCGCTCTTAGTTATCTATACTATTATATATAATAAAACTCAGTCGCTATGATTCAGTATCGGTGAGTGGCACAACAGCAGCTGGTCGGTCTGTTTGTAGTAAGATAGATTGTGCAGTTGATCCAAAAACAACCTTAGCTGTCGGCGTTCGTTTTTGAACCCCAATGACAAGTTCATCTGCATCAACGTCTGTAGCGTGTGTGAGAATGTCGACTGCAGGGTCATTCCCTTTGACAAGTTGATGTGTCTCAACCGTGACCCTCCCACCAAGTCGTGATCTAATCACCGACAGTGCCTCTTTACCATCTCGTATCTCTTGGGACTCCGTTTTATCACTTCCATGCAGTGAATTAACCGCATGGACGGTATCAGAGCCTTCGAGACGGGTAATGAGGTAATCACATAATCGTGCACTCGTATCGACATGATCTGTTGCAAGGACGTATATCGTCATCTCATATTGTAGTTTTCCTCGTCATAAAAAGTGATTTGTATCCTATCCAAATCGACAATTGACGCTGATTTATATCAATCATACAGCATGAAGGACGCAAGGCAAAACTTCTTCTCATTCAAGGGTAAAAAATGTTAAATATATACCACATAGGTCAACCTTTCACACTCAGTAATAAAAGAGGGATAATCGACTTTAGCATATGAAATAATAAAAATGACAATATCTGTCGATAATATAATATACAGACGAAGCAAGATTAGTGATATTCTATGAGTATCATTTATTTCTTATTACATATAGACATTTCTGGATAGTCAGTCGTTTTATTGCTCTGACGCTCTTAGTATTATACATGAATACAGTCTCGGACCTCAGTGATGTCGATGGGTCATCTGTCGTCGTCATTGGCGGTGGGTTTGGCGGGCTTTCGACAGCTTGCTATCTCTCCGATGCAGGTGCGGATGTCACGGTTCTTGAAAAAAACGAGCAACTTGGGGGGCGTGCAAGTCGACTTGAAGTTGATGGGTTCAAATTCGATATGGGTCCATCGTGGTATCTGATGCCCGATGTCTTTGAGCGATTCTTCAATTATTTTGACCGAGAACCGAGTGAATACTATGAACTTACTCGCCTTGACCCGCACTATCGGATCTTCTTCAAAGATGGCGACCGTGTTGAGATGGTTCCTGACCGTGAGCAAAATCGAGAGGTATTTGAATCGTATGAGCCCGGCGCTGGTGATCGTTTTGATGAGTATCTTGCAAAGTCAAAGAAAAATTACGAGGTTGGAATGGAACACTTCGTGTATGAAGACCGAGCCGAATTGTCCGATTATGCTGATTGGGACGTCATGAAAAATGCCCGCGGACTATCATTAATCGGGTCGATGCAGGATCATGTTGAGCAGTATTTTGATCATCCAAAACTCCAGCAAATTATGCAATACACGCTTGTGTTTCTTGGCGGTGCCCCGACAAACACGCCAGCATTGTATAATTTAATGAGTCATGTTGATTTCAATATGGGCGTCTATTATCCTGAGAATGGAGTTGGTGGCGTTGTAGACGGTATTGTCGAACTTGCAGACGAATTGGGAGTGACATTCCACACAAATGCACCTGTCTCAGAGATTCGCGGTCGAGAGGGAGCGTTCGTCACCCGAACAGAAACTGACGCAGAATTCTACTCTGAGTCTGTCGTTAGTAATGCGGATTACCGACATACGGAAATGGAACTTCTTCCGCCAGAAAAAAGACAATATGACCCTGATTATTGGGATTCACGAACATATGCACCGTCAGCATTTCTCCTCTATCTTGGTGTTGAAGGTGATGTTGGTGACCTTGCTCATCACTCTCTTGTGCTTCCAACGGATTGGGATGATCATTTTGAACAAATTTTTGATGACCCAGCTTGGCCTGCGGATCCAGCATATTATCTCTGTGTTCCGTCACAAACTGATGATGATGTTGCGCCTGATGGTCACTCAAATCTCTTTGCGCTTGTCCCGATTGCGGCTGGACTTGATGACTCTGAAGAACACCGTCAACGCTATCGCAATCTCATCTTAGATGATATTGCTGAGCATACTGGTGTTGACCTTCGAGATCGGATTGTTGTTGAGCGCTCATTCTGTGTTGATGACTTTGCAGACCGATATAATAGCACCGCTGGGACAGCACTTGGACTTGCTCACACTCTCGAACAAACGGCACTTCTTCGTCCTGGGCATCACTCCTCGGCTGTCGATGGACTGTACTTTACTGGATCATTTACAACGCCAGGCATTGGCGTTCCAATGTGTCTCATTAGTGGGCAATTGACTGCTGAGAAAATGGCAGATCGGGCAACGTAATGGACTGAATTAATCGTGCAGACAGATATTGACACAGACACACCCAATCGCGACGTACTTGGACGCGTCTGGTATTTACTAACTCTCTCGCGACCTCGATTCTGGCTATATCTCGCTGGACCAATCGTCGTTGCTGTCGCTTTTGGAGCAACATCTGTCTCAGAACTGTTTTTACCAGAAAATATTGTATTTTTTGCATACTTTCTGTTTCCTGCGAATGTCTTTCTCTATGGGGTCAATGATGTATTTGACGCCGATGTTGATGTTGTTAATCCAAAAAAAGAGGGACGAGAGACTCGTTGGCAAGGCGACCCGGTTGTAGCAGCGAGTGTTGTTATAACGACAGCTCTCGGTATTGTGATATTTGCTATTTCTCCACAAGCAGCATGGCCATACCTACTTGGATTTTTTATTCTTGGATTTCAATATTCAGCGCCACCGTTGCGATTTAAGACAACGCCGATATTTGATTCACTTTCGAATGGACTCTATATACTTCCGGGTGCGGCTGCATATGCAACTGTAACCGGGAACCAACCTCCACTTGCGGCCGTCGCTGGTGGATGGTTTTGGACAATGGGTATGCATACCTTCTCAGCGATTCCAGATATTGAACCTGATCGCGCGGCTGGTATTCAGACAACAGCGACATTTCTCGGAGAACCTCGTGTTTACACATATTGTCTTTGTTGTTGGCTTGCGGCTGCGGTCTCTTTTGCATTCTTAGATAACCGCATTGCGCTGCTTTTACTTGCATATCCCGTGATTGTGTTTGCAATTTATTGGTCTGATATCGCTGTCGATCGGGCATATTGGTGGTATCCAGCGGTGAATACGATTGTTGGAATGCTTCTTACGATGGGTGCTCTCTGGAGGCTTCTCTATGGGTGAGCGGTCTCAACTCCTTGATCAGATACCACGCAGTCGGCTTGACTGGGAAGCCCGACTTGACCGACTTGTTCGGGAGAATCGATTCACAATTTCTGTGTTTTTCCCACTTAATGGTATTGTCCTCCTTCTTGCAAGCGCTGAAGGATGGCTCCCAGAACCGCTTGCATTCAATGGACTGTTGATTCTATTTGGAACGATTGTCATGCGGTCACCGCTCTTGACCGCAGCACTTCCATTGACAGACCGACGTGCAGCAGCGTCCGTCGTCGCATTGACAGCCTATGCGTATGCAATCGAATACGCTGGCGTGCATACGGGATTCCCATATGGTGAATTCTTCTATGGTGTTGATCTTGGTCCCATCATTGCTGGTATTCCACTGGGGCTTCCGGTATTTTTTGTTCCACTCGTTATGAATGCATATCTTCTTTGTATTCTACTTCTTGGGTCACGAGCTGAACATACACCCACCCGACTTCTGACCGTTATTATTACTGTATTACTGATGGATATTATTCTTGACCCAGGCGCTGTTGCACTCGGATTTTGGGTCTATCCAGACGGTGGTATCTTCTATGATGTCCCAGTGTCAAACTACGTTGGATGGGTTCTCTCTGCGACAATTGCCGTACTTGCACTTGACTTTGGGTATGACCGTCATGCCCTGCTTCAACGCGTCAATGAATGTGCATTCATGCTTGATGATCTTGTCTCATTCATCATTCTCTGGGGTGGTATCAACGCGTGGTTTGGTAACTATATCCCGACTGTATTTGCGATTATCTTTGCGATTGGTCTTCTCCGAGCAGAGCGATTTGATACAGATCTTTTGAGCCCGTAATAAATACATAAATTATACATTAAAACAATATATTATATTCAATGTCATGATAATGCGAATATACAATGACAATAGATCTACTCTCACTATTGATTTCTGCCCACAATTGAGGGTATAGCCACCGGATGGAACCGACCAGATGTTACGATCCTCTGTTTGTTCTATCATATCAGCATATCTGGTCATTTTCTGTTTCAGTGACACTAGAAAAGTAACATATCAATACCTGTCGACGGATATGTAATCATAGCTAATACTCATGATTGATGATTATGCTATGATAATCAAATCCACTATCTATATTTTATCATCACTCACCGCGTGTGAAATGTCGAACAAGATTCGAGAAACGTTGAGTGACAAATTCTGTCCCAATTGACCATCCACGATTAGGTTCACGATCATGACGTGCATCTGAGTCNGTCTCATCAACGTCGTCGTACTCATCAGGATACGGCACCACGCTCACCCGTCGAAACACAGTGACAGGATCAGGCGTCAGTGTCCAATACATCCGTGTCTTCAATAATAACCAAAGTTTGCGTGGCGTTGATAATGATGGTGTTCTTGAGAGTACATCATAATCAACACGCTCAATGGCACGATGATGGTCTGCGTATAAGACTGCAGCCAGTAATACAGCAAGCTGACAATCTTCTGGGAGGTATTGAATTCCTTTCACCCCTTCGCGATAGAGCGCCTCTGTCCGCTGTTGTTCATGTTGTATTACTGCTCGGACATTCTCGTCGAATTCAAGATTTAGAATCTGTGCTGTCGAGACATCATATTGACGCAAGGTCTCTTGTGGTAGGTAGACTCGATCCCGCTCTTTGACGTCTTCACCAACATCTCGAAGAAAGTTCGACATTTGGAATGCCTCACCAAGTGCTGTAGCGTGTGGAAGTGCTGTCTCAGCGTTCTCAGTATCCATGATTGCCGTCATCATCCGCCCGACGGCGGCAGCAGAGCCATCCATGTAGGTCTCAAGATCGTCATAAGTCTCATATTGATCTGTATCGACGTCTGCCAACATCGCATCAATAAATACATTCACGTCCTCATTTGGGATCTCATAACTCTCACACAGTTCAGCAAACGCTGAGAGCACTGGATCATCCGTCGACTCTTTGCCAAGTGCCTGCCGTCGAAGCTCTGCTAAGCGTTCGCGTTGTTGTGGTGGAGGAGCAGCATCGGTGGCGTCGACCACCTCATCTGCAACGCGAAAGAACGCGTACAGAACGTATGTGGCATGTCGAACGCGCTCTGGGAGCACCCGTGTCGCGAGGTGAAATGTCTTTCCCGTGCGCTTTTGAATCGCCTTGCTCCGTTCGATTTGTTCGTGTCTGACCATTATTACGGGTCACGCAATTGCATATCTCGACAGGTCATCCGACCACTCATTCGTCGTTGTACCTAAGGACCCAAGCGACATAACAGTTAGTGCCGAGTCAAAATCAAATCATATATATCTATGAAAACCGTCCTGAAAGTTAATTTATTATCCAATAGGTCAATTGCTGTCATAACATAGTTCAATAATGCAATAATTACTGATTGGATACGTGTCAGTGATAGAACACACAAGCACGGATAGCATTCTTACCAGAACGTATCGCTACAATCATACACGACACCATGCTCAGGACAGACGTACTTACAATGTCGATGAATCATTGCTGTCTCACAGAACGGACATGGTCGTCCTCGTTGTGAGGGTATATTCTCCGTATTGCCAGATGACATACACCTATTTCGAGGGTGTACCGCAAGAAGATATCGACACAGATGAACTTATTTTGCTATCTAAAATTGAGGGCAGGATCTCTTCCTCAACAAGTGAGTGAAATGAACGAGTATGGAGGGGACACGCCCGACAATCATAACAGTAATATTGTAGCCTGACATGTCTGTGTAGTCCAACGGTGAAATTATTCAAACCGCTAGAGCAGACGGCAACAACATCTGTTCTTTTCGTTTCGCCACAGTTTGGACAGGTAAGCTCGATCTCTCAAACAAGATATTTGAGAAAGAAAGTTTAGAGTGGGCTTTGGATACCCCGCAGCGAATAAACCTCTCCAACTCGGAATGCAATCAGAATTTGAAGAATAGTTACTGGAAGCCCCGTCCTCAACGGAAGTTATCTGTGATAGCTGAGTAGATCTGAGTAGTTCACCTCTGAGGATCGACTCGCTGGCAGAAGAGATCCAGACGACAAATCGAAACGCGAGTATAATGTTCTCTATAAATAGTCGTGGTTCACCGTAACCAAGGCTCTTGTACGCTTCTCAAATGTACGCCAGAGCTTCCTATTCAGCGAGCACGTGCGATGAGGATAGGCAGTTCAAATCCTCAAATCGATGAGTGAGTGAATTCGCCCTATGAGGGTATTATCTCATTCCAGTGAGCGGTATCATGAGATTCCTGTGTGTTCATGCGGGAAGATCAATATCAAGGGATATGACTGAATTCAACACTCAGACCACCCACATGATTCACACGTCTTACACCCTTCGGAGTAATACAATGACATACTTCCACATTCAGGACACTCGGGACTCTCACCGGCAGCCACGAGACTGTCCACATCGTCAGTATCATTGTTTTCATCATTAGCGGATGGCAGTGACCCGTTATTACGATTTGTTGATACAGTATCGTCCGTCACTGCTGCACCACCATCTGTTTCATGCCCAGGTGCTTTTGCATCTGACCCTGACCCCGATTCGACACGTGGTTCAGACCCTGTGTCGGTCCCGACCTCAGTGAGATTCTGTTGTTGTGGATATCCTTTCTCAATTTCACCATCAAGATATCGACGCATCGCAGTTCCAACCGCGTCTGGAATCGAGTTAATCTGCTCACCCTTATCCCAGGCAACTTTCGGACTTCGGATACCTTGCAGCTCACTTGCGATTTCACGTGGATCGACGCCTGATCGTAGTGCTGTTGAGACAGTCTTGGCGAGTGCCTCGGTGAATGATGCGGTGAACCCACCAGAGTTTCCGATGTTTGCAAAGAGCTCGAACGGACGTCCAGCATCGTCTTCGTTGATGTTCACATACAGCTTTCCATATCCAGTGTCGATTCGCTGTGTGACCCCATGAAGAACGTCTGGTCGTGGGCGCTTTTTACCTAATTCAACGTTTCCATCTGCAGCCGCGAGAACGCGATCAATCTCATCATCTACTGTGGCGCGAACGGTATCATTATCTAAGAAGCTATCAACATCCCCGAATACATCTTCAATTTGCTCAACGAGCGTCTCCGCAGCTTCACTTTCATCCGCAAATTCGGTGTTCTGCGCTCGGGTTGTTAATACCTGCTTCGAGCGTGTTCCATCGCGATAGACGGTGACTCCTTTGCCGCCATTCTGATAGATATAGCGATACACTTCGTCCATATCTTCTTTTGTTGCGGAGCTTGGGAAATTACACGTCTTTGAAATTGCAGAGTCGATACCTTCTTGACAGGCACACTGGACGCCAGCGTGGTCTTTACCAGAGAGATCAGATGTGACAACAAATAGCTCCCCGATAGCCTTTGGAACGGTATCAAGCCCATCAACGCCGTCAAAGTCGTTATTAGCCATCTGCTCTTGAGCTTCTTGTTTGACGGCTTCAACATCAATGTCATTTTGCTCTAGAACACGAAGGAAGTAATCATCAAACTCTACAAGCATCTCATCACCCTGTACGTCATCGGAGACGTTCTTGTAGTACGCAACATTGTATATCGGTTCACACCCACCAGTCGTGTTACCGATCATTGAGGTGGTGTTGTGGGTGACGAATCCGTCTGCAATATACGTGTTATTCGATGGAACGCTAATATCCTTGGTATATGCGGTATCTTCTGTGACTGATTCTACAGTTGCAGCGTAGAATCCAGTCAGTTCATGATCCGCAATACTAACAGTCTCCGCAGTTTCTGCCTCGATATCTTTGATTAATTTCCGCGAGACAGTCCCATCAACTTGTGATTGATTTATCCGACTCTTGAGCGACTCACTGACTGAGTCATATCCATCAAGTGTCTGTACATGGTCAATGACAGATGACGGGTATGTATCGTTCTTATCTGCTCGTGTGCTTAGATTGAGTTCATCTGGCTCTATCAATGAGCCAATCTCATTCATGAATCGCTCATCTTCACGCCGAGTAGCCCCACAAAGGCGCTGTCGTAACTGATCATCATGATAATTATTTGTCTCGACCAATTTTGTCGAGTCTCTGGTGAAAACATGACCAAGTGACAATAGCAGACTCTGAAGTTGGTCAGCAAGGGTTGTCGATGTTGTGAGAATCTCAATCTTCTCTGAGACTGTGCCGATAGCCTCGAATACCCCCCGGAGGAACCCATTAACAACCTGCTCGTCACCTTCGAGGATCTGTTCAGGGACAAACGCAGCTGATGCATCTCCGTTATGACCCGTATCGGTCTTCTTCCAACCGTTGTCCTCAAAATACCGTGAGAGATGACAGTCACGGAATGACAGTACCTGACTCATTTCTTGACTCTCAACAGCGGGTGTAATCCTGAACAATTGCTCCCCAAGGTTACTGAGATAGCTGTTGAGCTCGGTCGCATCCGAGTCAACGACAAGATCCACACTCGCATGGGTCTCATCAGAAATGTATCCACTACCCATGAAGTAGCCAAGGAATTCAGCAAGCTCAGATGTCATCCTTCCCGGCAACTCAGGACCCTCGGTGGTGTCCTGTGCATCATCTGCCCGCTCATTCGCCTCAAGCGAGACACGAGAGCCAGCGTCAAACGTATTGCGTTGAAGAATGACACGATCGCCAGATTCGAACTTACCTGCTTCCTTCCATGTGTACGTGCCATCACTAGAGAGTGTCCGGAAGCGGTGATTAGGCGTTGCAGCAATATTGAATCCGCTCTCTGTCTGAATCTGCCGGACATTAGCAAATCCATTATCATAAACCGCAGTCGCCGTCTTTGTTCCTCCATCAGTGGTAACGCCGACGTCAATCTCATCCCACTGCTCAAATTCTGCTGTTGTATTATCGAGATCTTTGATCGGTCGAAGACCCTCATCAGTGGAGACAAGTGAGTTTTCTTCGACACACCCTGTTGGTGCGATTGTTGTTGTGTTATGATTACGGATTAAGAATCCATCTTCCCATTCGCTTGCGTCAAGCCCGGTGTGATGTTCGAACCATTCACGATATTCCGTCGGATTAGCGTATTTTGATTCTGTCCAATCATTAAATGTCCCACGCTCCTTTGCAAGTTCATGAGATGCCCACTTTGACTCATGATTGATGTGGGTCATCAGCTGCTCGGCGATGGCATTAGCCTCTTCAGAACCATATCGAACGCCAATCTGGATATACAGTTGAGCAAGTCCCATAATCCCGAGACCAATCTTCCGCATATCACGAACGGTTGCCTCAATCTCATCAACCGGGAAGTCTGACATCGTCACCACGTTCTCAAGGAATCGAGTACCTGATTCAATTCGACGATTAAACGCATTCATATCGATAGCCTCGTAAATAAACGCCTCAGCGGCGTCATCGAGATTATTGTATGCGTCGCCATTATTGTCATACCAGACTCGCCAGTCAGGGGCGTCTTTATCTGCTAATGTTGAGAGGTTAATGTGCCCAAGATTACATGCCTCGTACTCTTCAAGTGGCTGTTCACCACATGGATTTGTTGCCAATATTTCATGCTCGGAATGTTTCTCCACATCGAACGAGTGCTCTTTGTTGACACGCTCAAGATAAATTACGCCTGGTTCACCATTCTCATGCGCCCCGCTGACGATATGATCCCACAACTCCTCTGCAGGGACTGAGAGTTCTTCTCCAACCTCGACATGCTCGCCAAGATCATGGAGTTCATATAACTCCTTTGTCTCTGGTGTGGCAATATGTGGATCTTCAGTGCGCGGGTTCGTGAACGTGAACTCTTCATCCGCAAATAGTGCCTCCATGAACTCATCGGTAACACCGACTGAAATGTTGAAATTCGAGAGATGACCTTCAACGGCATTCCGGAGATGTTCAGGGACACGCCCTTCTTCATCAATCAGTTCACGGGCTTCTTCAAGCGCGTCGGCAAATGAAGTGTGAGTGAAATCATCAGGGTCGTTCAGTCGTAATGAATGTGCGAGTGACACATCCTTATTTTTTGCATGGATGAACTGGATGACATCAGGGTGTGAGATTCGCATAACTCCCATCTGTGCGCCACGTCTGGCACCACCCTGTGCAATCGTCTCGCACATCTGATCGTATGTGCGCATGAACGTAATCGGTCCGGAAGCAATGCCACCTGTCGATCCAACTGAATCACCATATGGGCGAAGCTTCCAGAAAGCATAGCCCATTCCGCCACCGCTGTTATGTGAGATGATTCCATCTGTGACATATTCGTGATTATCTGCAACGGTAATGTCATAGACGGTTGCGGGCGGAGATTCAACGATGGACTCGACTTCGATTTTATGTGTATTATTGAGAGCGCGAGAGTCACTCGATTCAATATTTGAGAGACCAATCTCACGTCGTTCATCAATGAATCCGACATCATGGAGAAACGCACTTAATCCATCATCAGTCGCTGGCATCACGCTGTAATATGGCTCGCCGTCCGCATTTCGAATAACGGACTTTTCAACTGGGTAGCCAAGACCCATCATCAAGACTGCAATGTCGTCAATACTATCCTCTGAGGAAGTACAGAGCCTCGGTCGCATGTCCTTACGAAGCCCCCCTTCAGCGGTAAAGCACCCCCGAAGGAATGCTTCAATCACATTTGTAGGTGCCTCTTTGATCATCTGCGGAACATAACTCGATTGTGTTCCATCTGGCTTCCCCCCGAAGTTTGCCTTCCACCATTCTTTGAGCTTGTGATCGGTGATATCAACCGTATACGTCCCGTCGGTATCTGATATTGCTGCCGGCGTATCGAACAGTTGCTGTGAGAGCTGATCGATATATTCAGCAATATTCTCACGCTCAACGTTGAATTGAACCCCACTTTGATGCCACAATCCAGTATCAATCCATAGCCCAAGGAGTTCGGCGAGTTCCTCACTCAATTGATCTGGACGTCGAGTGTGTTCGGGTCTGGATACAACTTCGTCTGATATCAATTGCGTTTGAGTGCGGGATTGTTTGACAGCAACAGCCGAGTTATGTCGATTACCTGTATCAGCGTTTTCACTCTCGGACAGCTCTATTGGTTCCGAGCTATCAGGCGATATCGAATCCGCTGTCTGATTGACGGTGGTATGAGATTGAGAATGAAGTTTAGGTGGGCTTTGGTTTGTCTCTCGTAACCAACCAAGCGTATAGTGGACTTCTTGATCGGGTTGAATTTCATCAATCCGGGTCCACTCATCATCAACCATGAGACGATGATTGGGTGTCCCACGAATACTGCATCCGTTGGTGAGCGTGACTGTGAGTGTCTCCGCGTTCTCATACGCATGAGTTTCCTCTACCGGTTTATATTGGAATCCAGTGTCGGATCGCTGTGCGATTTGGTCCCCAGTTTCGACTTCTGAAACACTGACCATCCCTTTTTCTTTCAGCATCACAGTCGAGTCTGCGGTAAGACACTGGAAAACCTCAGCAGCTTCTTTTGCTGTCTGGTGGATATCCGAGATATCATCACTCGGTGAATCAACAAAACAGGCTGACAACTGTTGAAGTTCATCGCCAGCATTCATTAGCGTTGGCGAGTTTGGCATAAACGACAATCGACTCATCAGGTCCTCGAACTCATCAGCAACACTCTTTACATGATGTTGGACCTCATCGGGAAGTTCAGGGACAATTGTCTCATATGCGAATTTATTGACATTATATACGGATAGGGTCGTTGTTACAGTATCAGCTGCATCCGCACCAGCACCAAATACCTCCTCCGCGAGTTCATCCCGACGCGGATGGTCAGGCTTGAGTTGGTCTGGTGTAACTGTGATTTCAGTATCCTGCTTATCAGCCTCAAAGACAGCCTCTGCGAGAGCAACGTTTTGAGCAACGCGCTCAAAGATTTCTTCTTGACTCTCAGCAAGGTCACCTTTTGCATCCTTCCGGAGGTACCGTGCTGGAAGAATATTATGATACGCGTTATCTGTTAACCGCTGTTCAATCGTCTCACCAGTGGTGCGTTTGATTGGTAATTCTAGCTCGTCTGCATCAACGTCGTGTGTGTCCATCTACGATTCCTCCTGCTCAGCAACAGTGTGCCGGGCAGATACGATTCGATTGCATGACTCATTTCGGATCATTTGTGTCGATGATAGTTGCGGTGGGCCTGAGGGATAACAGTTCTGTCTCCGACCTGTGCGCTGAAATGAAGCTTCTTCCCCTTTATTCTCGAAGGTTTCAATGCAACCCGACAGGACCCGACTGCTCGCAACGAAGCATTCAATGTAATGTGAGAGTTGAATATGAATCTGTTGAGAGCGGAGTGAAAGTGGTATACAATTCTCATAACCTACATGCTATCGCCCATTTATCCAAACGAAGCAAGGGGGAACAGACGTATCGGTGCAGTCACGTCGGTGAGACGAATCCCTATTGACTCAGTATCCATCGGAGATGAACGGGATTTATACACACTCCCCTCAGTCACAGAGACGATGCGCTTACACGAATACCAGGCAAAAGAACTCTTTGCCGATGCCGGAATCCCGGTGCCTGACTCACAACGTGCAACATCATCTGATGAGGTTTTGACAGCAGTCGAAGACATTGGATACCCAGCAGCAATCAAAGCACAAGTACATGTTGGTGGTCGCGGAAAAGCCGGCGGCATTAAAATTGCGGGTGACAAGCAGGAGGCGAAAGCGTACGCCGAAGAGATTCTTGGGATGGAGATTAAGGGCTATACAGTCAATAGCGTTCTTGTCGAAGCTAGTGTTGATTTTGAAAATGAATTATACATTGGCATTACGATGGATCGCAGCAGTGGCAAACCCGTTGCGATGGTCTCAACTGAAGGTGGGGTAGATATTGAGTCGGTTGCTGCGGAGACACCAGATGCAATCGCCCGCGAACATATTGATCCTGTATTTGGTCTTCATCCGTATCAGGCTCGACGTGCTGTCTATGATGCCGGTGTCCCCAGTGATGTTGCCTCAGATGTCGCTCACATCCTTTCAACATTATATACACAATATGAATCCGCAGATGCGTCTGAGATCGAGATTAATCCAGTCATGATCACAACTGACCGAGACGTGGTTGCGGCTGATGCAGTAATGAATATTGATGAAGATGCGCTCTTCAGACAACCGGAACTTGCCAGCATGGAGGATACCGCCGCCGGTGATGATCTTGAAATAAAAGCAGACGAGTATGGATTTGACTATGTCCGACTTGATGGGGATGTTGGAATCATCGGAAATGGGGCTGGACTTGTCATGACGACGCTTGACTTGGTTGACTATTATGGCGGATCTCCGGCAAACTTCCTTGATATTGGTGGTGGTGCAAAGGCTGAACGCGTTGCAAATGCACTTGATATGGTGTTTACCGATGATAATGTGGATGCTATTGTGTTCAACATTTTTGGAGGAATCACACGGGGTGACGAAGTTGCAACAGGTATCAATGAAGCACTTGAAAAGTTCGATACAATTCCAAAAGATGTCGTCGTCCGACTCGCTGGAACAAACGCTGAAGAAGGTATGGAGATTCTGAATACTGACCGTGTTGAGGTTGAGGCGACACTCGAAGATGCGGTTGAACAAGCAGTAATAAATGCACAGGAGGTTCATCAATGAGCATCTTTGTTGACGATGAGACACGCGTTGTTGTACAGGGAATAACCGGTGGGGAAGGGAAATTCCACACCAGTGAAATGATTACATATGGGACAAACGTGGTTGCTGGTGCAGTCCCGGGTAGAGGTGGCGATGAAATCAATGGTGTCCCTGTCTATAATACGGTTGATGCAGCTGTCAGAACTGAAGATGCGAATGCGGCAGTTGTCTTTGTCCCTCCAAGATTCGCAAGCGATGCTATTTTTGAGGCACTTGACGCTGATCTTGAGCTTGTTGTTGCCATTACAGAGGGAATTCCAACCCAAGATATGACGAAGGTGCACCAACGACTCTCTGAAGTTGACACCCGACTTATTGGACCAAACTGTCCTGGAATTATTACGCCTGGTCAAACAAAGCTCGGTATTCTCCCTGGTAATATCTTTGAACCAGGAAGTGTCGGATTAGTCTCTCGATCAGGAACATTGACATATCAGGTTGTCTCGAACCTCACCGATCGAGATATTGGGCAGACAACAGCAATTGGCATTGGCGGTGACCCAATTGTTGGCACATCATTTATCGACACACTTGATGCATTTGAATCGGACCCCCACACGGAGGCTGTTGTAATGTGTGGTGAAATCGGTGGTGAAGATGAAGAACAAGCTGCTGCATTCATTACTGAACAGATGGATACACCAGTCGCAGGATTTATTGCTGGACGGACTGCCCCGCCAGGAAAACGAATGGGTCATGCAGGAGCAATCGTCTCAGGTTCGGGGACCGGAACGGCTGAGTCAAAAATCAATGCACTCACCGACGCCGATGTTCCAGTTGGCAACACTCCTGATGAGGTTGCAGAATATATTGAGTCATTTTTGTAGGCTCTCGGCTACTTGTCAGTATTTTGTACTTTCCCAACACACATACATCTCAGTTATGACTCATTAGCTTGTACATGTCACACGATTTTGTTCTATATGCCATCTCGACACACATCGCCTGACAGCGCTCTGAGGTATGATCTGTGTCTGTAATCGAGACAATGTTCAATAGAAAAATGATATTTCATTGAGAATGCAATCAAGAAGATAATCATAGACACATATCATAACATCAGATAGATTGTGCACATTATTATTCTCTCGCTCGGGAATTTGAGGAGGTTGTATTCACTCTGTTGAAATATAAGAAGGTGTATAGTCAAACTGCTGGGATATCGATTGAATACGTATATACTACCTCATTTTAGCTCAATTTCAGCTTAATTTTTGATTCAACTTTCGGAAAGATAATTCGGCTTCCCGTAGTAATTCAATTAGAGAACAATGCCATCATCATTATCAGCTACTCGGCGTGGACTACTCGCAAGTACTGCGTCGTTAGCGTTGGCAAGTTCTGCTGGATGTCTTCAGCAAATTGGTTTTGAGAGGAAGTCAGCATGGCGAGACCCACCATTAGTGTCAGACCGTCCGGATGGTGTATATATTCCCGCAATTACCGAAGGCATGAATATGTACGGTCGAACAACTGCTGGTCGCTATGGTGTTGCGTTGATGTATTCATATCCACATCGATTTTGGACACTTGCGGGTCAAAAAAAGCAAAAAACACCAGTTGAGCCAGATGATGACATTCATCTAATGGCTTCCCTTTGGGATACAAAGACCAAACAACCACTCCCCATAGATTCTGGTGTCACGATTAGTATTCGACGTGATGGTGAGTTGGTCACTCAGGAAGTTGCCTATCCTATGATTTCACAACAGATGGGACTCCATTATGGATCAAATTACAGTCTGGATGGAGAAGGTGAGTATACTGCAGATGTCACTATTGGGGGGATGTCACTTCGTCGGACTGGTTCATTCACAGATGCGTTTGGGTCGGTCAAAACAGCTACATTCCCGTTCACGTTTCGGACTGATGAAATATATGATATATCGATTGGACAGCCGAAAAACGGGGGAACATCTGGCGCAATCGACCCGGTGTCAATGAATGGTGTCCCTACCGGACGGACCTCACTTATCGATACAATCCCGGACCATCATATAGGAACGCGCGTTGCTGATGATGCACATTTCGACGTGTTCATAATGACTGATACTGACATCAACAGACAATCTAATAACAACCCTGATACTCCGTATCTGGCTGTCTCTGCTCGGACCCCATATAATAATATCATACTTCCAATGATGCAAATAGACGCAACGATATCACAGCATGATGAGTCAATTGCGACAAAAACGCTTACACGAACGCTTGACCCAACTCTTGGGTATCACTACGGGACATCAATTCCTGATTTTATTCACCAGTCGAATACCATGTCAAATGAATTTACGCTTGAAATCACAACAGCAATACCACCTCAGATAGCCAGACATGATGGATATGAAACTGCATTTATGAATATGAATCCCGTTTCACTCACGTTCCAAATGCGCTAATTATGTCGCCGGAGACACCAAACTCAGAATATCGCTGTGGTATCTGTGGACGACGCTTCTACACACCGGATCATCACATCCTCCATTGTGGCGTTCGACATCCAGAAGCAATGACGAAAGACGAACGAGATGCATATCGCGAGGCATATGTCGCTGAATCAGCCGCAATTCGTTCATTCCGTATTCGTGCATTAGGGATGTTGGTCGTGTTATATTTTGGATTCCTATTTTTATACGTCATCTATGCGTCCTAGTAACGATCAAATCAGAATCAGGGCTAGTACACCCGATTTATGCGAATTAAAAGACGTTTCGGAAAATCAACTAATAGCTCCTATTACAGACACGTCTGATTATCGCTATGTGTTTCAGTGCCCCTCATCAAACAACATCAACTCTTGGCTACCGTGTATCAGCGACCCATCGACCGATCTGGGTCAGCTTGATTCTAGCTCAAATCAAGATCATACGGATGAAACTCACACCATAGCATTGAGACAGTATATTGACATTTCTAGGGTAGGACACTCAACGTTAGTATGCTTTCGAAGCTATCTCATTGTTGGGTTAATAAGTATAATCTCACTCATCGGTATGTTCAGCGGGGAGACAGCGGCGAGTAACGCCGCAGTCGGATTATCGGAGGCATCTGAAAATGCACTTTCAATCCCACGGTGGCTGTATGTTGCTACCGGTGGGGCTGCGATTGGTGCCTCTGCGCTTCTTGCTGGGTTTATTACGGACCGACGGTTACTTAATCGAATCCATACGTATGGAAGTACGCTTTCGTCATGGCATCCTCTCTATCACTGGGGACGTCACTTTGGAGCAGCTATCGGTATCCTTCTTGCGACGATTATTATTGTCCGTGGGCTGACTGGACCGCAGATTCCAACGGTAAATGCCGCTATTATCATTGTATTTGCTGGATTCCGTGCAGGAATTACTATTGTGATATATGCGTTTGGAAATGTCTGGACGGTACTTAATCCAGCACGCAGCATTACTACGGCGATTCCAACTATACCTCGTTCAATTCAAATTCCATACCCCTCACGCTTTGGTCGATGGCCGGCGCTTTGCGGGCTCTTTGGACTAATCTGGATTGAGACGACAACTGGTATTACTGCCCGTCCAACGTTACTAGCGCTAGTCATTTTCGGATATCTTCTCGTAAGTATCATCGGTGCTATGATCTTTCAGGAAGCGTGGTTTCGAAATATCGATCCAGTGTCGGTATTTTTTAGATTCTACTCCCGTGCGGCACCACTCAAATGGACCAACGGGCAACTTCGAGTGAGTATTCCTGCGATGACTCTCGTCGGTAACAGCCGTGTTGATCCAACAGTCACAAACGAAACCCAGCACGTATCATCAGAAACAATCGCCGACGGTGGGGCTAATCAGGTAGATACGGCTGAGACGACAACGCACTCACAATCACAATCGGAGTATACCGACAGCGCAGCGTCGTCATCGAGTGAGTGTCTTAGGGAGTCCCCACCACTCATTGAAGATCGCTCGGATGTTGCAGTTGCCATTATGCTCGTGTGGGAACTTACCTTCAGTGGGTTTGTAACAACGACACAAGGTGGTGCGATAATCCGGACCATTGTCGCGGGTGGTATCCCGCCGGTGATTACATATCTGAGTCTGTTCATTGGCGGATTCATCACATTTTACGCTGCATTTGTGCTTGCTGGTCGCATCGCATCGAATCGGTTACTCACAACGTGGTCAGCAGATGACCTTACTGTTGCATTCGCCCCATCACTCATTGCAATTGCTGTTGGATATCATCTCGCACACTATGTTGGGTTCTTTCTATCACTGTCACCATCGCTATTTGACGCAGTTGTCTCGCCGTTTGCACCACCATCAAATCCGATTATACTGACGCTTCCAGCCTGGATTTCAGCTTTTAATATTGTTTTTGTTCTTGTCGGACATCTCATTGCAATTTGGGTCGCACACTCAACGGCGTATCAACTCTTTCCAAGTCGATTACAGGCAATTCGCAGCCAGTACCCTTTCATCTTCGTGATGATGGGATATACAATCGTCAGCCTCTGGCTTATTTCACTTCCAACAGCCACACCACCGTTTGTTGGATAGTTGGAAATTATATCTTAACGCGACATTATCTCAATTGACCCAAACTCGGTATTATAGGACGATTTCCTCCTCTCCCTACTCGTTCGTCTTGCTCACTTCTTGAGGAAGGGGACTCCACTTCGAACATGGTAAAAATATCTAATATATTCTCATCTCTGTCCGAATATACAAATCAGCGCTCATCAAATAATTAAATATGGAGGAACAAACATTCATCACTCGCCTCGACGACCGACTTGATACGGCAGCATACGCTGATGTTGATGCCAGTATGAATGGACTTCAGGTTGGCACAACTAACGGTCATATTAATACTGTTGCTGTTGCTGTTGATGCTGCGATGGCAACGATTGATATCGCTATTGAACGAGACGTTGATTTACTCCTTACCCACCATGGTCTCAGTTGGGGCGGAATCGACCGTGTAACCGGACGTGAGTATGCACAGATTGAGTCGCTCATGAGTGCTGATATTGATCTATATGTCTCACATCTCCCGCTTGACGGGCATTGTCAACTCGGAAATGCAGCCGGTCTTGCCGATTATATTGATTTGAATCCTGATTCGCGAACCGCCTTTGGCGAACTTGGGTCAGTAACAATCGGATGTCGCGGATATCTTGATGATTCAGTAGCAACTGAAACAATACAATCACGACTTGAAACGCTTCATACCGACGATCAATCGGTACAGGTGCTTCCATTTGGTCCCGATTCAATTGAGAGTATTGCTATTGTTACTGGTTCAGGGGCTGACTGGCTCGATGAAGCTGCAGCAACTGATGTTGACGCGTTCATTACAGGTGAAGGAAAGCAGAAAATATATCATGAGGCGCGGGAACTGGGAGTCACTGTATTCCTTGCTGGACACTACGCAACTGAGACGTTTGGCGTCAGACATGTTGCCGAAATAATTGAATCATGGGGAGTTGAGACGACATTTATTAACCATCCAACAGGGTTGTGAATCGCTCAACAAGGCTAGTGAACTACCCCGCCCTGCTCGGCCTGACGGCTTCGCTGAGGGCGGGGTTGGGCTTCCTGCTTCTACGACGTTGTCAGACTGCGTCTGACAGCCCACCAGACGGAGTCTGGTGAACGCACTTTGCAGATACGGATGTATCCACAGGGAGTGCAGTCTCCACAGGCGTTGACGAATCGCGGGGCGATTCGTTCGCACACCAGAACTCGGAGATTTCTGGGGACGTTTCTTCGGAGTGTCCCACTCCTAGTTGCTCGACGGGGTGATTCCGTGGGACAACGCACGCTTCTTGTCGCGTTTGAACGCTATCCCT